>Ga0123355_10004590_pt1 | contig 20074 bp, 12 predicted proteins | sample TergutEmb28metaG_3_FD_89872 | JGI IMG/M metagenome (GOLD analysis project Ga0123355, IMG submission 89872) | Embiratermes neotenicus P1 segment gut microbial communities from Petit-Saut dam, French Guiana - Emb289 P1 | ecosystem: Host-associated > Arthropoda: Insects > Digestive system > Gut ...
GCTGAGATGGTTCCCAAGATTCAAAGTTGCCACTACATGCTTCTCATGTAGCCCTCCCGACTTAAATTTAGTAGTAACCAATTTCATGTTTTGTTTACATGTAAAATAACCACTGCCACCGGGCAACAACCTAATTGCAGTAAATAAATATTATTATTATTTTCATGTATATTTCTGAAGCCGCCTAAAAACGTAAACAGTGCACAGGGAACAGAAATGATGTGATATGTTTTCAGCTTGACCTCATTTTTGGTTAGGTTAATTTGAGAGGCGTATTTGTCATATTACTCTTGTATCCTTCCGAAAATGACACGAGTAAGTTTGGAAGTACAGCCACGGCATTTAATGGTATTACGTTTCTGGTGCCTTACATCTCTGAAGCAAATAAACCCGGGCTTCTTATCTTTTTGTATTATAAGTACATCAGCCCGAAATTATCCCCAACAGCAAATATCTACCCTCAGCAGCAACACAGACGACTGAGAAAATCTTCACTCCTTGAGCCATTTTAAATGTCACTGCTTGCATGTAAGACCATACAGTACATAAAATGTGGAAGCAATATATCTTTCCTTAAACCTTTGAAGATGAAAATTAATGCAAACTTAATTGAAAGGCTCAATTCGTAACGTACAGTGAACACTCCGTCCTGGATACGAAATACCAATCAGTTAATGCTAAGTAAGGACATGGCCTTTCCATTCACAAAGAAATGTGTTTGAGACTCAACAATAAATTTTATTTAATTATATTACAAAGGGAAAGAACCGCTGTTTGTTCAGAGACATAAAAAACTGGATTTCACTGTGTGAGCATAATGTTCATCTGTTTTGGATGTTAAGTCTAACATACATAAAGTAACCACTGGCCGTCAAATGGTTAAAATACACGTATATCTACCTCAATAGAGTAAACAAAAGGAAATGAACTAAACAATGACAATATAACTCCGTTCTGTAATATATAATTCTAATCCCTTCGCTTCGTCAGGGCTAAGTAAATGGTCTTGTCCTCTGTCAATAATGGAACTATAAAGTGTAAAACGACGGAAGGCAACACAGCAGTTTGAAAGCTGTGTTTTAGCTCATTCGGCCAAATGGTTGCCGAAAGCTCAACGACGATAACGCATCGCACTTGTTTGTCCCTTGTGGAGAGGAAGAGAATTAAGCAATGAAACACAGCGATTCACTACGTGAGAATGCAGACCGTATCAGCTAGTGTTCGTACTTTATATGTGTGTAATCTTAAGCTTTCATCAGTGACAAAATGGCGGCCACCTTGCAGTTAGAAGGGAGATCGAAGATACGAGTAATTGATGTAGAAAACTAAGGAAGAAGGAAATGTAGAGAGCAGAGAGGAAGGAAAATAAAGAAGGGTGGATGGCAGCACGAAGAGAAGTCAGAGAGAAAATAGAAAGGCCGAGGAGGAAGAGGAGGATATAAATATAACAAGAAAAGGCTAAAGAAAGAAAGGCTGGTTGGAATGAATGGAGAAAGGAAGGAATAAGGGAAGAATGAATGGAGAAAGTAGTAATGAAATAGAAAACGAGGTAAGAAAGGAAGGTAGGAAGAAAGAATGTACAGGAAGGAAAATGGGAAGATGAGCGAAGCGTAAATGAACAGAAGGAGAAGAAGAAGAACGGAAGGAACAGAACTCACAGTCCTGTTACTGCGGTTTCGGTGGCAAAGTGCATAATCAGAGCTGTAGGTTGTGACTATGGGGGGCCATACACACCAATATGTGACAACAGAATACACTTCTCTAATTAAACCCGAACCCGCAGGGTCGTGTACATGTGTATATACATTTTTAAATCACTTTAATTACAGGGGCAGGGTTTGTTCGGTCCAGCACCTGGATTTTATTTTAATGGACAATGGATATTGCCATAAAGTAACAATTCCGCAGGGAAGTGAAGTGCCTTCTCTTTACGCGCTACGTTTTGGTGGACTGGTGAAGTCGCATTGCGACCGCAGTCCAAACTTACAATCCGAGCTGAATGCGTATGTTTACAGAAGTACCGTACTTGTAACAATATGCGAGTTCACGACTTCTGTTACAAAGTTGACCGGTCTCTTCTGATTATGTATGTACCTAGCAGAGGAGATGTACCTTGACCGTAAAGGCTGAAAATAACTTTCATGCTGCTCATTCGACTGAGTTTCGAGTTGTTTTACTTTTCTGCTCCATATAAAGATGTCAAAAGGCGTCATAACATATGGGGAGATGATCAGGCATAGTGAGTGTCAGGGAGCTGGATGGAGATGGTAATTCAGTTTCAAGGTGACTGAGGTAAACCCTCATCAGGGACAACCGATGATACGAAAAGCCGATACTTAAGAGCAAGGGTATAAAACCGCATGCGGGAAGTCGCCCGGGCGAATAAATTTCTGATAGTGGCACTTAATATTTGTGAGCCTCATGAGGGTTTTTCCTTCACGCCACCCTTCCAGTACCTCCAATTTTGATTAAATTATAGTTATTTCGTCTAACACATTACAGGTTTATTTTAATTCAAATTGTGCCTTTACATGTGAGCTGCATGTTTCGGCCTCTACTTATGCCATCATCAGATATGTTAATCTAAATCTTATAAAGGAAGATATAGAAAAGTATAATCTCTTAACTGGAGCACACTTGGGAACCAGCCTTCTATGGAAACATTGTTTGTTATCCCTTTAAAGACGAATGGCAGACGGCATTATTTCAAGTCCCAGTTCGTACCGCACTGTAAACACTTTTCATCTCGGTTATAAAAACAAATCAGTTTATGATGTATGTGGCACAAGTCGCTGTTTATTCTTGGGCAAAACGTAAAATTGTTGAATGTTAAACCTGTTGATGCATCATGTAACCAGTAGGATTTAAAAGCTTAAGATATGTGTTAGAATTGCCTTTTAGAAACTCCCTTTTTAGATTCTTGTACCGATTGTTGAAATAAAACTGACTAGAAACAGCAGTCGTTATAGAAGCCATCCAGTTGTGTTAATTACTAAATAAACCACTCTTATTTCAACAAACACAACACAGGTTTATTTTACATGTTTCGGCATGTACTTGGGCCATCATCAGGCATCTTAATACAAAAATCATATACAGGAAGACAAAATAAAATAGAAATTGAAGTGGCTTCTGTATTAATGAGAAATTTATGCACCCCTGATTAAGAGTATAATCGACATATCTACTATAATTTTTGGTCTCTTGATTTTGAAATTAATAACACTCTCGTGAATGAGTAGGTTCTGTTTTGAATACAACTTCTGCATGTGCACGTCCTTATGTGTCGAATATGCTGCGCTACTGCAACATGTGGTATAGATGGAGAGTGATTTGGATCAGTACTTATATGGTTATATGACAGTCACTCCAATATATTTACTGGGAACTAACTAACTCAACAATCAAACAACCAACCAACTAACTCCATGGAACACAGACCTCCCTGAGAAACTCAGAGGCCCTCAGCGAGTCAAGAAATTCCCCACATTTTATGGAACCCGAGGGTTCATTACCATATTCACAAACGCCCGTCACGTGCCCCTGTCCTGAGTCAGATCAATCCAGACCATGCCTCACCACCCCACTTCTTGAATATCCATTTTAATATTATCCACCCATCTGCTACTTAACATTACGTATGTGATCGCATGAGGATTCTGGTGGCCGTGCGTTCTATGACGTAGGTCTAAAGCCGCTAGATTGCAGGAATCGCGTGTTCGAATCCTGCTGATGGCACAGATGTTCATCCTCTTTTTTTTGTAGGTAGCGAACTCAGTGATATGCTGGTCACTGGTTCAGAGGAGTTCTACGAACTGTGTGTGTTGGTTTGAGTGTGTTGGTGTGTGTATGATTTAGAAACCTCATCATCGAAGCTACCTATGCCCTACTTGGTATTTTGCACAACAGACAAAGAATAATAGCATTGATATCCGATAGAAAAATTTTCAAACGTAGTTTCGTTTTTACATAAAGTTGAATAATGCGCATCATATAACACATTCATCTCATATGCACCACCCTTTCACCTGAGGACGCTAATATTTTTCGAATATTCATGTTTAATCCATGACAGTAGAAAACAGACTAGGGAACAGAAACAATGTTAAGTTTGATTAACGCACCATTATTAGAATCTTTGAGATTTGAAACATACGTAAAATTTTTAAGATACAAGATTTAGGGATAAATCCTGCTGTATGGTTACCAATTTTTTGGAGGGAACCTATTGCCTCCATCATCAGAGCAGTCAAAGAAGCGTCTCATTTCCCTTTTAATCGTAACCAATAATAAATGGGTTCAGCAATGTATTGGATAGCGTATTGTACCAGTCAGGACACCTCAGAGCCCAATATAAAATACAAAGTTCTATTATATGATTTATGACACACATTTTATGTCGAAGTAAATAGTATCATTTTTAAATTTAAAATACATAGTATACGATAAACATTGAGTATTTGTATTTGTGCAACTGCCAGGAGAGGAAACAGGCCAAATATAAGTGCTGCGGCTATATAATAGTACGTGAGATGTGAGAATCTTGTATCAGTACACATAAAGATTGAAGTCTCCTGATATATGAGACCAAATCGATTGGCAAATATTTTCTCCAATTACTGTAGTCAAAGGTTATTTACAACTTGTGGATGGAAGCAGAAATCTCCTCTGAAACTATGTAACTTTCTACTAATCGATAAAATGTCGTATACAAAAGGCTTAACAAAACATCGTAGATTTTTAGTGAGAAACTCAGTTACTTATACGCAACTTAAAAAACTATCAGTTTGCCTGAATGTAACGTCGACCTACAGTAAGGAAATTTGAATATTACATTTTAATCAGTACTATAGCAAATAAACTCATTAAGCTTGAAGCACAAATTACTTTCGTAATATCCAGAACCTCCGCTTTAAAAATCAGACGTTAGTCTGATTTTTAACGCGTGAAATAAAAAGTACGGCCTGCTAGAATCTAATAATTTGACTGTGGACTGCAGAATCATATGAAAGATTCTCAGCCGGCTAATCTAATTTTTGCCGCAGAAAACATTCTAACACTTCCGTGTAATGCAAACACACAGCTTATTTACGACCACATTAGTGCAAGAATAACGAAAACATGTGTATTATGAATGTACAGTAATAAATAAAATATTCCAGCACTAAATCATAGCTTCAGATGTGAAAGCAAATACTTGTGCAGTATTTACATAGGTATTCTCCGCTAAGCAGTGGGTTCTCAACCAGAAATAATATCTACTAATATTAAACTACTTATATGGCAACAAACTAAATTCACAGAACTGTTTCGCCTTCCAATGATACAATTATATTAAAACATTTAAGATTCTTTACATATTTTAGAAACCGTTCGTAGGGGGAATAAGAGTCATGCCAGGAAGAGAAAAGAAGACCAAATCATGGTAGATGATTGATACAGCAAGAGTTAATGTCGAAATGACTCACTAAGTAAAGAAAAAGGAGAGGAAGAGGGCTAAAATATATTTTTACTTATAACGTAGGTAGAAATGTACAATTATTAGTGAACATAATTCATCCTGTCTCATTGTCTTTTCATTCTGATTGCCTGAAACAAATAATAATATTATTCTTGTCTCTGTAAATTTTTGAGAGTAAATTTTGCTGAGTCTACAATTTGATCCAAGAAAGGAATAAAGTAATGCAAAATATTACACGCCTAGAGCTTCTCCAAACACTAGAAATTTTCTTAGCCTGAGGCAGACAACTTAAGAGGTAAACACGGTAATTGTAAAGTAAATACTAAATACTCAATGTTTGTTTCTTAAGAAGCGTAGGATTAAAAATTTAATTTTGCCCTTTTCTTTCAGTGGGAGAATTACGAAGAACAGCACTTCATGCAAGTTGAATATCACCAACTTTTTTGCTTCCCGTTCGAACATGGCTTCGCAATTATTGTCCTGGTCTGTGGATTGGGCGTCGAGGAACAACAAAATGACATGAGCGAAGTCTTGATTTTAGCACGCAATTCAGTTTTGTGGAATTTGTCCAAAACAATTTAAAACGAGGACACCTGGTGAGCTAGAATAACAAATTCGAGATACTTTTGCCGCTTTCTTCCTTGATTGTTAAATATTACAGGAGATACAGCGAGTTAAACTTGCGTCGTTACATTCCAACAACTATGTCAATTTTCTATACCAAAATGGTATAAATGTATTACTAAATAGTCGAAGAATAAAAGACCAACTTGATGTCACTTGCTATTTTATTTCACTTCTTATGTGCTCAACATGTTGAGCACGTAAGAAGTGAAATAAAATATCAAGTGACATCAAGTTGGTCTTTTATTCTTCAACAATCACAATGATGCACGGTCCAATAAACATAAGTAACACTAAATGTCTGTCTACCTTGCACTCGTCTGTACGTCCAAAGTCATATATCTGTTCTACACTACGTATTCCACAAAATACACGGAGATTTTGTGGACCGCTTCCTGTAAGTTTTGCTAGCTCTTATAAAACCGTAGAGAAACAACGGTAGTGATTTAGGAAACAATTATTCTGTCGTCTACAGTTTAGTCTACTATCTCTTCTGTGAATTAAATACCACTTCAACATCCAGATAATAATCAGCTCCTTATACCAAGTTATAATTACTGGGTTACAATGATCTTGATATGTATCTCATCCCTCCAAGTCTCCGAGCGGTTTAACACAATGACATCCATTTAACTCGACTTAGAAAGGCACAAGGATTCATAATGGTGTAAGGCAGTCGCTATTCTGAGTAAGTGTTCTTCGAATGACAGTGCGTAAGAATAAGCTACTGCTGTAAATAACTGAGCTTAAGAGAGTGAGAGAGGAAATGCAAGCTGGGTCGACACGCTGGTGCACTGTAGTGTATTCTTACTTTGTACCCTTCCGCAAGCATTACTGAATTCATAAAATGACAGACAATAACAAGTGGTATGTATAAAATGATGAGGAATTCTTATGTCAATTTAGACAAAAAGTTGTAAGGGAAAAGACCAATTTGTGGATGTAGAAACAGATGGACTGATAATATTAAAAAGAGTTTTAAACAAATAGGATACGATGTTGACCAAGTACAGGTTATTCACACTGATGTCAGATGGCTGGAACTGACTCTGAACCGTCGGTTCCCATAAAAAGCGGGGCACATCTTGATTAACTATATGAAAATAGTTCTACTTGGTCAATCGAAGCGAACTGCTGCTTATCACCACAACAGTTCTTTTCTCCTGTTCCTTCATCCTTTACATTTCACAACATGATCACCCTCCTGCCTCAACCGGAGGAAAGTAACCTCTAAAGTAAATACAGCGTCTTTAAATACGATACTATGTCCCTGAAATGTTGTGATAATCCTTTTTATCTTACTGTATCTAGAGAGAAGCGATTAATGAACCAAAATTTACTAACTACATGGAGATTCGTCTTAATTGAAACCTAATAGTTTCTCAGTTAGTAATGAAGTTACCCGAATTTTATGGAATTCGAAAGTTCAACACTGTCTTCACAAAAGCTAGCAACTTGCCCCGATCCTGAGCCAGAACCATACAGTCCACATTTCCCAACCGATTTATTTAAAACACTGTTTGATATGAAGAAAAAGACGTTTATATTATTTTTGTTAATAGCTCAGTCGGTATAGCTACTCGTTACCGGCTGGACGGTCCGGGTATAGAAAATGAGTGACGGCAGATTTGTCGCACCTGTTCTGCACGGCCTTGTAGCCCACCCAGCCTCCCACACAATGGATACCGGGTCTTTCCCTGTAGTAAAACGGCCTGGGAGTGGTGATTACCACCCACCCCCATCTAGCGCTTGTTGAACTAAGAGTAGAGCTATACCTCTAATCCCCTCTGGGACTTCGTGGCCTGTTCTACGGTGAACTGTACTTTTACCTTTAAATTATATTTTAAGACGCTGTCGACAATTCAGAATAAACAGCGTCGAATGGTGGAAAGTTTGGCGTCTGATGAATTTAAAGGTATACAGACGGCAGATATTGCGGCCTAATCGAATTACTAGTCCGGAATTAGACTGAGTGGATTGAAGAAAACGAAAATATTTCGTCAAGACAGTGACCAAGACCAGAACCGAGCGGGAACCTGCCGAATGTTAGTCAGAAACGTTACCACTTGAGCTGACTTCTTTGGTTTTAATTTACCTCCGCAAATGTGTGACTCTTTCATATATGCAGTGTGATTTACTTAAATACTTGGTACAACAAACACGTAAAATGAATTAACGCTGGCCGAAACTGTGCTGAAAAGGGAGTCAAAATATCATTTTTCTTCTGTGTTCATTTTCACACTGGAATGTATTTATAAACATTAATTTTCTAATGCTAGTAATGACAAATTGTGAGAAATGAAAAACATGTTTTCATGTGTATGGTCGACATCATCAGAAGACACACGGCACGTTTTCCATTCCCACGGTCCGGTACACGGAAACTCACTTACCATAGGCCTCCACCCATTCGCGTTCCGAACAACACGTAACGAAAATTTGACTGCCACATTGTTTTCTCCTGTACAATGAAAACTGTGAGCCAGGAGACTCAGAAATGTTTCAGCTCGCTACTGACATTTGCTGCAGGCCGTCAGCTAATCCCAGTGGTGTGGACGATCTGGTGATGAGTGCGCGATTTGGAGTTCACAGGGCCGTGACTCCGAACATTACAACCTCCTAGAATAAGATGCCATCAAATATGTTAACCAGTTACAAACCTCGTTGGAACCGTCTGCTTAGTTCAGTATGGTACAAGAATTAGTCGCAGGGTAGAGGCTGTGTTAATTGTACAAAAGTGAAGGAGACTTGTTGGGGTCTAAATTGAGGAAAGGTACTTGATGCTGAAAGAAAACGCGTAGAAACAGAGAAAAAGAGGTTAGAAACAGTCGGTTGGGGGGAGGGATAAAATTTTCCTGCACTGGCGTTCTTTGTTTTCTTGTTCTTCTCCTTGTCCAACTCTGAACTTGAAGACGAAGGCAGCAGATTCTTCAGGAACGTTGTAAATTAGCTACCGGGCTACTTCATCATCATCATCATCATTATCATCCCGTCTCTTCAGCAGTCTCTCGTACTACAGGCCCACAGCCACTTCCAAACCAAACAACTCCACAGTGCCATCTAGTGCTTCCACTTCCCACTTCCAATATATTCTCGTTTTCTTAAGATCATCTAGTAGCCCGTTCCGTCTTCTTCCTCTTTTTACCGCCCCTTCAATAACGTGTTGCAGACAGCAGTTCCTACGCAAGATGTGACCAATCCAGATGGACTTCCTTTTGTTGTGTTAAAGTGTTCCTTCCTTCCATCCTTGACTCTATGTAATACTTCTCCAACTGATTTTCTCGACCTTTCTCCAGCACCACATTTCAAAACTTTCCATGTATTTGTGATCTACTTTTCGAAGTGTCAAATTTTCAGCACCGCACAAGGCTATGATCCTAATGTTGCACTTCAATAGTTTATTTCTTAAATTTACGTCTAATCTATTACAGCCTAGAATCTTCTGTTGAATGCTACTTTTATTATGGCAATCCTGGGTTTAATTTTACGCGTACTGCTTGCATCGCTTATTATCAGGCTACCCACTACGGGGCTACATAGCTTCATTTTCTAAAATTTTTATAATCAGTAGAAAGACCTGTGTTACAACTTCCTACATTCGAACCAAGGATACCTTCAAAATTCCTTGTTTTCACGTAATTGATAATATTAAAAAAAGAATGTCATGCAGCTTAGGAACAGTTACACTTAGAGTTTTCAAGCTGATGTAATTGCTAGAAACATAGCTATTGTTAGAAGCTGACAGTAGCTCAGTTTTCCAATAAATTCTCTGCCTTTTACGGAACCCGATATTTGTTTTAGTGTTAAAAAATGGTTATCCATCGGCATACCAATCCACTCCATATCCCCACTTTTATTGCATTACGATAACTTTCAATGCTTACTTACTTACTTACTTACTTACTTACTTACTCCCTCCATGGAGCAGAGTCCTTCTTGAAAAGCTAACCAGTTCTCAGCTACGCAAGAAATTCCCCGCATTCTATGGAACCTGAAAGTTCATTACTGCGTCTACAAGAGCCAGCCACCTGTTCCTATCCTGAGCCACTTCAATTCCGTTCATACCCCTCATCCCACTTCCGGAAGATCCATCTTCATAATATTCACCCATCTACGCCTGGGTCTTCCAAGTGGTTCTTTCCATCAGGTTTCCCACCAAAGCCCTGTATGCACGTCTCCTCTCCCCCATACGTGCTGGTAACTTTCATTACGTTGCTCTAACTATTGCACAATTCTAACAAACGAAACTTAGTTACAAGCAATTGTGAACTACCCCCCTGAAGTCCGAATTCTTTTACAATGCTTGTTCATCCTCTGATCTTCTTTCAAATTAATTTTTCAAACACGAAGCTTAATTTGAATTATATTAAAACGTTCAGTTCGTTAAAGTTGTGTAGGGAACAATCGCTATTTGTTCGGAGATACATACAAAACCTATACATTATGTGGCTAAAACATAGAACTTTATAATATTAAACTCTGTAGTGCGTAAAATAAACACTACGCCTTATTTGATTAAGAAATCGAATGTCATATTTATTTAATGGGGCTGCATCCATAATAATTGACATTTATTGTCTCAGTTCATGGCAGGCAAACAGGCCATTTTTTTGTTTTCGTACGTGCGTCAATAAACGCAGGTTTGCATAAATTCAGGCATCACTTCATTGCATAATACTAGAAGACACAGTTGCTTTATAATTTTAATGTTGTCTTTCTTCGATATGAAACGCTCCACACACACACACACACACACACACACACACACACACACACACACACACACAAACACACAGTCACGCACGCAAACTGTGCACAGGATATTGCAGACCACACCTCGGATCATAGTCATTGATCACAGAGAAGTTTGACTACAACCCCTACTGAGCTACCGGAAAATTTCACAGTTGGATTCCTGTGAGGCGAACTACGTAACCAAAGCTGTTGGGTTATGAATTTTCCTGTCCCGTGGCAGTTTTCAAAAACAATAAAATCGTACAAGTGACAACCGTAACTAATGTAATGCAACTGTTTTCATGCGTCACTCCAGGGAGAAGTGGGGAGAGTCTGAAGCAACCAAATTACTATCTAACTCTCCGGAACATAAATGTAACAATGTGAGTAATGTAACAATAATCCTGTACAGCCCGTCGCTGGGTATGTAAAAGTGTGGTGTTGGAATGGTTGAACCCAGACACCGAACACAGCATTGCGCATGTCCAAAGAGAGAGGAATATCAGCAGCAACTACAATTTAGAAAGAACAAAATCAGGCATACTAAAACGAAGATGTTTGAAGTACATTTGTAGATACAAGCTGGACATTTGCGGTCGCAATTACATAAATTTCTTTCAACACAAAATATTACTGAAAAAAACTAGTTTTTTTTCTGTATTTCTCACAACATAAAATTCTATACAACTATTTGCTTTCATTAAGTTCTTAAGAATATATTAATTTATGCATAAATGGCCTTAATAAAAAGATAAGTATTATTCAAAAAATGGTCATTACCTCAGTATCAGTTTCTTTGATAACAAATAATAGCTAGACCGCCACGATTTTACATTTTCGTTCAAACACCAAGCTGAATTGAACGATAATCTGCTTACAGTAGCTCCCCACTTGGAAAGTATTCTGGAATGAAGTTCATTACCCAATATATTTATAAAGAGCTTTGAAACATAAACAGCTAAGTTAATACCACAAACTATTGGCACATACCAACCATACAACTAAATAACTATATTTATGATAATATTATTTAACTCACTGACTTTTATGAACGAAAAATTTTGCTTTATACCTGCAAAACGTAAGGTATTAGAGGTATCAGAAAGCGAAATAACTAAAAGCCAATGAATGTTGGTAGCACAACGAAAAATTCAATCAACGTATAAAATAGTGATCTTCAGTAAGACAGCCGTAATTACAACAAAGTGGCTAAAGTCACCAGGACAAGTGGCACAGATGCGAGAGTACTAAGCGTGAACTTACCTCTGGTGTGAAAGCGCCGTGTGTTTACCGTACTATTTAGACCTCAAGGAACAAGTGGTAATAAATAAATGTCATGCGGTAGCAGCATAAAGGCCGAAGAACCATAATTTGTCTCGAGTGGACAAACACAAGTACTTCGATTGTACCATTATTATGAATATTATAACAAGTCGCAGCTGACAGCAGTCAGTGTATACGAATTGTTTACAGACCAGTCCCAGAGTACTGTTACGTATTTACAAAACTCTACTTATTATATTTATTTCGTTTGTCCTTCAGTTTTCCATAAAACAATTTATACCTTGTACTATGCCAGCACTGGCGTAATTTCTCTCATAATAAATCGTGAATCGATTAGGTCTGTTTTATTACGTGTAGCCATCTTAAGTCTTTCCGGGCTACAGTTCATGTCAAAGACTCAGGTTTTGTTCTACATAAAAATGCAGGATGTTGGCGCTGTACCGTTAGAGACTCGTATTTGTCGGTTGCTTGGTTTGAAACTCAGCCAGGCACTAGATGTCTTCAGTCAGTGTCTTCGTTACTCTTCACACTACCTCAAGACAAATGGAGAGATATCACACGTCCTTACCTTTGAAATCATTACCAATGAGTAAATCAGTGTAAATTAGATCGCGTGCGATGCATTCGACCGCATGGTTAAATAATACAAATTCCTTAACCGAAGGAACTTTCACCTCTCATATTTTTTGTGGGTTAATTTAACCAAATGTAATTGAATTAAACCGTCTTTACACAACACAATGACAGTTGTTAATCTACAACTGGTTACATCAGCAACATGTTTCGGCCTTGTTTGGCCATCATCAGGCTTACAAAGTTTAGTATCAATTAAGGTACATAATGTTGCTGTACCGATGGGATCCCGCGGTTTACATTGTCTCTATGTATTATTTTAAAATTAATTACTAGTTAAAATTTGATGCAGTTAAATTGTGTTATTTAAAAGGTTGTGTAATTATGGCATTCAAGCAAGGGGGGGAGGGGTTTTCCCGGTAGGTTTTGGATACACTGGGCCCGGTTGTACGAGAGTACCTGAAGGTGATCGTTCGTAATGTTACTCAGAGGGCTTGGTGGGTTCGTATGGGATTATGCACTCATTCCGGCGCAGTTTTTTCGCTTTCTAGTTTTGATGACGTTGCCTGCCTGTATTATTAGGTTACACTTGTTGTTGTCAGTGTGTGCACTATAATTTAACCAATTTCACTTAAATTGGTGAAAACGTATTAAATGCTAAATTTGTCTTCATTCCGAATTTCATATACGTTCATATAATTTCCCTTATAAAGTTTACGTAACTTGCTTGAAGATGAGATCTGCACTCTTCCCGGATATTACGCAGCGTAGAATGACAATTCCTCATTGACGTTTCGAGACAACTTATCGGTTCCATGTTCAAGGGTCAAGGAAAACAGAAGCGAAACCCTCTTCTATTCTTTGATTTCTGGACCCTTGAAGCTGGGACCAATAGATTGTCCCGGAATGTCGGTAATGAATTACCACTGTAGCTAAGTAATATCCCAGAAGAATGCAGATCTCATCCACAGCGCGGCGGAAGCCTGGTATCAAGTAAAGCCCGAAGATCTCTCAATATTCAGTAGACGAAATATGTCGCTGTATTATTCACGATTTAACAGTTTATGAATAAATAGCCTCATTGACGGATACTGATAACTGCTAGTCGCAGTAAACCACTGACAAGGGGATGCCCTACATCAGAATTTTCATGTTCATCTTTGTGCATAAAAGGCGCTGGATTTATTTTCAGCGTCAACCATCAGCCTACTTAAACAGCTGTGTCTTTAAACGTGTTTGTTTTAAAACGTTTTCACACCTAGCAAAGGAAAAGTGAACTGGCAGCCTTACTTGATGTAAGTACACCCAAAAAATAAACTGTTTACAAGAGGGAAATAAAGGAATTTCCAGCTGTACGGTAAAAACCCTCTAGCTGAGCCCCGCTAATTCCATTGTACACATGCAAGCGACATACATTAATGTTTTAAGTGCGCAGTCAAACAGTAAATCAAGCTTCGGCATAAAAATCTAAAGTCCACAGGGTCTCTGAAATTGAAAGTTTTTTCATAAGACTTTTTAATTTAATATAAATGTCTTCCAAATGTGATGGTTTAGGCCTAACAATGCAGTGAAACAACGTAGCGGTGACACAAGTGTCTGTATTCCAAATTTTGTCATTAGTTGGAAATAGTTTTACTCTCACTGGGTAAATCACGTGATTGGTTGGCGCAGTTGTAAACGTAGAGACAAAGAAACAATACATATGTCTGTCCAGATAAGGTCAGTTACCCTGCAGAAGGATACAGTAAGTTCTTGCGAAACATTAGTACCTCTCCCCAAATTTCAGAATGAAAACTGGGAGGACCTCATTTCTCGCATGCATAAATTTAGTTCTTGATTTCAACCGCATTATACAGCCCAAGGGGACTGAAAGCTATACTCTGATATTAGTCAATAAGCTTATAGTTAGCGCTTAGCTCTGGTACAACAACCATTATCACATCAACTGCATACTTTATTCCACAATATTTTATACATGGAGTTGGCAAAAGCGTTTCGACCCTGCAACGTCTAGTTTTACACGTAGTCCCATTATCGTATTCTACGGAAAAGCTTCATGTAGCTAGATATTAACAAGACAGGCAATTTAAGTATAAACGTAGCAGTGAGTTGCGTTCGCGTAACAATTTTTGCCATGGAAGAGATATAAGTATTATACATGTGTGTATCTGTAGCCTTAGTTATACAGAATTAGATGCGCATGCGGCGTATTATTTTTTTACTTGTGGCCCGCCTGGCTCTACCGTTTCTTTAACACATTATCCCATCAAGGGAACGAGCTACAGAAATGATGACATTAATAAAAATTTTGAAAAAATTAAAAATCGGCTCAAAATGGAACACATTTACGTAAACTGAAAAAGGAAATTAGAAGCCAAGTAATGCAGCAGCATAGAACCAACAACATTCATTTTTAAACAAAGTATTCCGATCCATCGGACTGGCAGTTTGAGCAAATTAAGGTGGTACTGCCATCAGGGCATTTTTCGTGTGCACACAATTTGCACTCTGTGCACTGAATCTACATTTCTCTGGACACAGTTCTAAAATATGCATAAATAGGCATAAAAGTATCCTTGGAGCTGTCTTCTTTTGTGTGGCTTGCATTCTTCGATATTTTTTTTATGTTTTTCGGTGTCTTTTGTGTGAATCCCTCACCAGAAATGTTGCACACGCTTCTTTTTCCTCTTTTTTTTTGGGATGGGGGGTGCTGCCCACTTTTTTTTTTACTGGCTCCAAGAATTGCTTTGTAGATTTTTCAAAGCATTTCTGATGGGGGTATCGGTAAAAATGGTAGTTGTTCTCTTCTTGTTGTTTACACTCTGTTTCTGGGTCCGGCTTTAGGAAATGGTCGAATGACCTCTGGGAAAGAACGCGTTTCTTTTTTTGAAGTTGATGTTGATGATCATGAAGAATCAATCGACGTTTTCGGGGGTTCACTGTTGCTCTGTAAGGTTCTACCGTTGCAAGGGGAAAGGGGGGGGGGAGGGGTAGATCTACCTCTAACGTAAGCCCCATTTATTCTTCGTCATAAAAAATATCCCTGTTGAAGGGGTATATTCCGAAAATCTGGAAAACTGTTTTGATGTTCCCAGGAGAAGCCGCGAGATGTTAAGACGAGTTGACAATACCAGGAACTTCACATATTGTCACTGTATGGCTCGGATGGTTAGTTACCCAGGTGTCACATGTACGGCTCACGTACGTCTTAAGAGGTCCTTAGACAGAAACGTCCAGGGGCTGGAGTTTATGATTGCAGTGTGGAGGAAAAGAGAGAACAGTCACTCCATTCTGTTTGCAGTAGTCTAATGACTCTATGGACAAGTGCGAATCGTCGTTGTCTAGCAAAGAACTACTGGTCTCTCTTTTGAAAGCTTGGCACGTGCTTGAAGTGTTTTACATATCTTAAAACCTGATCCCCTTCACCTGCCCAGACGGTTGGACCTTGTGTTTAATGACATTGTTGGTGAGGTGTTTTATACGTCAGTCTGTCGTACCATGTTTCATAATATTGCCGAAATATGAAAACCCTTCGTCGCGCTCCTTGTTGACCTTCCACGTTTACGCACAGCTTGCACATCTCGCAGCAGTGCGTCAAGGCTTGTGTTGCTTCTTTCTGATCTCTTTTGCAAGCAGGCACCACTTAGCTTCTTAAAATGAAGAGAAAAAGAAGATCGGGCTTGTAAAATCTAACCAATAAGTAACCAATCTAAATCTGGGTAGTTGACATATTGAGCCAGCTAACCCCACGCTGCTAGTGTCGATTTTCTCCATGCCACTTTGTCGTGTTTTAGATTGCATCATCCTCAAACACAACAGAAGTCTACAATTGTCACTAACTCCAAGTAGAGCCCAAAGGAGGTACCCTTCATGGGTGGCACAATATCATATGTAACTGTAACCACATATTAAGCACAAAACATTTTATACAGTGATAACCAATTACTTCCCGCGTTGTAAAAAACTGAACAACAGACCACGCTTCAGTCATAGCTCATTGAGCTCTGACACTTGCTGACCGCTCTCAGGCGAATCTATTGAAGAGTGCAAATTGCCCAGTGTTACTATCCTGTGCTGTAATTGGGAGTTATGGCCTTTGCGCCAACTTAGCCCAGTAGCCAACTAGACCCCTCTCCCATACTTACAGGCTATCATCCTTTTACAACTAACAGCCAATAAACGCCTGTTAACACTACCTATCCTCCACCCTACCACATCCTACACGCTATAATCTACATTTTTGCCTTCGTGTCCATGACGCACTGCATGCTTTGCATGCTTTGATTTAACAGTAACGCTATATCATGCATATATGCTCGTAATACCGAATGCACTAACTCAACCTACAAACACGGAAGAAGAGACCAAGTAATGACGAGAACAACCGATCGTTACAGTTGACGACAAAATGCAAAAAGGTTAGCACATACAGACACGACAAAATACAAGACTACTAAGACAAGTAAATCTGCACAGGGTCTAATGAAATACGGAACGAAAAAGCGGTATTCCTAAGACGGAGCAGCTGAGAATATAAACGACCAAGATTCGATACGTAAGAGGACACTTAAGACAATAAATGAGTAGAAGAACGCAACATAAGTTATAAATAAATAAATAAATAAATAATGCGAAGAATTGTAATAATAACTGTTTATTGAAAGCAGGGTATGAGCACAGTAGTTACAACTACACCGGATATCCACGTATGAAATATATAAAACCTTTTAAGTACTTTACTTTGTCGTGTTCTTGTATAAAGAACTGTACAAGAGAAGTGACACTTTATGTGATATTGCCTGGTGTGAAAGAAAAAGCCTATTACTTTAGACCTTTCTGCGGAGAGTTCTGTCGTATGAGGAGCGAAAGTCAAACAAATCAAATAGATAACACATCTCCTACAGCCCACAGCCATCAGCGGTCCTTTATACCCCTCGCTAAACCAACATTTCCTTCCATGTTCGTCGAAGGGTGAATACCGCTCCAACCGTAACCCACCAGAAATCCCTTCTGATTAAATAAGATATATATGTATTGGAATACTATTTTATCACTCATCACTAGGACACTTTTGCGTGAGGCAGGTGGCGCAACGTTCGCCACCATTCCATTTTGCTTTGAGTCCGAAACCACGTGTTCCATTTCGGTGTTCTGCAAATAATACTTGGTTGACTAAACACATCTGAAGAAAGTAAAGAAAATGTTTCGGGCTCGCAGACGACAGTTGTATCTGACAAAGACACTGCGTGTCAGTTTTGAGGTTTGCATAGCGGTGCAGCTGAGGATGTCGGAGTATCGAGGTAACTGGCCTCGAGATGTCGGTATCCAATTACCCATTAACACAGCGTCAGGTAATAGGGAACGAAATACTCAAATATGCTGTAAACTGAACGCTAAAGTTTTGTGAAACTAACGAGCCGACGGGAAGCGACTAGTGAAAGCTGTCAAAGAAATATCGTCCCTACATAAGAAAGGAGATTATTTGCGGTCGTTGAAAATACGTGTATAAAAAGTCCGTTACTTGTTACCATTGAAAATATCTGCATAACGTCCCGTCTGTAATTATGTCTTTCATTTGTGGTCGCATGTGAATGACAGGGCTGTTTTGCAAGCACCTATGTTCGGAAATTACTCAAGAAAAATACTAATATTATGATACAAGGAGAAGCACTGAAGTGTCACTACAGAAGACTGGTGTTGAGACAAGCGGTTTGTTTTAAGAACCGAACGAATCTTTTGCACCATTCGGATGGGTTTGGAAAGTACTGAAACATTTATGTTAAACAAGAAGTACAGTGCAACAGTCCGCAGTTGTGGCAACAGGAAGCATGTTAGCCAAACAAAATTAAAAATTATAGTATATATAATAGTTAAGATCAATTAATTGTTGTACTGAAATTTAATTGAGAGCATCAGTATATAATTATACTTCTCTTGGCCATGTATGAATTAAAAGTTCCCTTTATTTTAAACAGGTGCGAATTTGGTCCAAAACTATTAAATTTAAATACGATTTTCCTTCCAAATTATCCTACACAGATTTTACTATAAATCTTATTGTAGCAACGTGCATTTTCGTAGAATCACTTCAATTTATCAACCAACGAATGCACATATAATTTCATATAAAACAATTTTAAAACACTTTAAAACACTTCAAAACACTCCGGCATGTTTCGATCTTGTCAGATCATCATCAAGGAGCTTTGTTCCTTGCTAAAGTCATATTACAGTATTCACAATTCAATTCGTATTTGCAAACGACGTGTTGTGGCAGCATATCATGTTGTGTGGGAATGTGTTGTGGAGCAGTGGCTAGGTGTGCGTCGTAAGACGTACGTTTGCAAATATGAATTGAATTGTGAATACTGTAATATGACTTTAGCAAGGAACAAAGCTTCCTGATGATGATCTGACAAGATCGAAACATGTCAGAGTGTTTTAAAATGTTTTAAAAGTGTTTTATGTGAAATTATATGTGCATTCGTTGGTTGATAAATTGAACAGATTTTACACTTTAATGCAAGCATGTATAATTACAAACTTCATTCACTTAAGTCATTACTTCATAATAGATGTAAAAAAATTGTCGTCTGTGTTTTAAGCACAATATTTAACGTTTATTTTAGTAGACAAAGATTGGGAAGTAACATAAAGTGTCAGAAGTCGTGTTCTAGATTTTTATATTTAATTAGTAGACTTATGAAATTCTTTCTCTGATTACACTCAGGACAGAATGGTATTAATTAACAAGTCTTGCCTATTAGAATAAGTTCGGAAAAGCTGAAGCAAGTAATAAAATATATCTTACTTTTGTTCTAGTCATTACACATATACGTATATATTGATATAATTCCGAGAGGTTTTGCTTAGTATCTTTTGGATAAGTATTGAAATGTACAGTGCTGCTTTAGTAAAATACAAGCCTTCAATTTATAGCATCTCATCCTCCTCTATTGTTATACGTAATTTTACTCAGTTCAGGTATAATTATAACACTTAATGAATGACCTATCAGACTGGCATCTACCGAGCACCGAACGCGAGCAGAATTAAATATACGTGTCAATGAGCGAATTATTGAGGGACGTGTCGGGAAAGTGCTAATAAAATTCCAGTAATAACTGGCGAGAATGTGAGGTAAAGAGTGGCTTGTTGAAACAGTTATTGAATGTCACAGCCATTCGTTCATTATCGAGTCAATTTATGAAAAGCGCTGATACTACCATTCAATTTTGTTTCGGAAAACGCTGTCAAGTCTTCTTGGATTATCCAGAAAACGGAGGTTGCAAGCTCCTCCAAAGATCGGTCGTTACATCTGTACCAGTAAGCACAAAATTATAAACCAGAAGGGAGAGATCGTAAGGGTTTGAAAAGCCGAGATGGGATTTTAATGAA
>Ga0123355_10004591_pt1 | contig 20072 bp, 6 predicted proteins | sample TergutEmb28metaG_3_FD_89872 | JGI IMG/M metagenome (GOLD analysis project Ga0123355, IMG submission 89872) | Embiratermes neotenicus P1 segment gut microbial communities from Petit-Saut dam, French Guiana - Emb289 P1 | ecosystem: Host-associated > Arthropoda: Insects > Digestive system > Gut ...
AACGGGAAAAATTAGGTAAAAGAAAAGCAAATGAAACAAACTGTTTTTAAAAAAAAAAAGGGGGGGGGGGGGGGGGTGTAGACTACATTAAGCATGCTACGGACAGACAAATGGCGGGCTGTTATGCACAGGTTTGCATAATGTGCAGGGAATTGCCTGACTGGCTGGAGACGGGCAAGGTATTCAATACATCTGCTGCACAGATGTCGTTACTTCAGCAATTACTTGTCAGCTTTAGCATGACGACAGCAAGCGTGACGACCTGCGACACCTTCCACACGCCTAACTTGACAGAGAAAACACAGGGTCACGTTCCTGAACACGGTGAACCAGTAAACTAAATTCTGCACCTGCAATTAACTCCACTGCATCACCGCCAATTACCCACTTCTACAATCCTGCGGTCACACAAAACCTTGACTTCCTTCCGACAGACACGCAGTTTTGGTCAGCGCTTAGCCGCAATTTACCATTCGTCCTGCTTCACGAGGTCAGAGCGAGACATATTAATGCAAGGAAGTTCTCAGGTAAGAGACGCCGGTACCCGGTGCCCTAACTAGGCTATGGGCTGATAGATCCGGGATTGGAATCCCCGCCTGGGCACAGAGATCTTTCCTTCTGCCATCCTTCCAGACCAGGTCTGCCGGTCCTTTCTCTGGACATAAACCTTCCTGGACGTGAAGCCTATCACTGACCACCGTTTACTGCTAAGGTTACGAGTGAATGGAGCTATAGCTATAGCTATAGCTCTGCTCCTACCGCATGCTACCGCGGAACACTCGAGCATAAACTAACAGCGTACGTCACAATTTACATGATGACTGAATCATTTAGTACAGAGACCCAAAGGACACCCTCTTCATCACGTCATCATGCTGCCGACGGCCAAACTCTATATTCGTCATAACGATCGACTTATTTCTTCCTCGCATAATCCAGCAGTCCACATCGTATCCAAGTTTCACCGTGCCTCCAGCCTGTCTTGACCAGAAGGATGAGCGGGCACAGAGCAATACATTCTTTGTTAGTGCTATAATAATAATAATAATAATAATACGCCTATCAACACTTTTCCAGCTTGTCCTTTTCTTTAGTGTTGGAGTAAAGTGTGTGTACCATTTTGTCGAAGCAGCTGGCCTACAGCAAGCTTTGTCAGCTGCTGATGATAATGAAACACCGAACACCAATTATTCACTGCGACTTCAAGCGAAGTTAAGAGCGTATTCACAGCAGTGACAAGAAATTTGTTCGAAAACATAGAGAACAAATTGCGTGGACTTGAAGATATTGAAGACAGAGGACGAGAATTGGTTGGTCATTGATAGATTGCTGAAGGAAAGGCACAAGATGTAGTGGAAGAGTAGAAGGAACGGAAAAAGGAAGGCAGAAGTGAGTAACCCTTAAATATGGGGAAGGGAAAGAAACAGCTCCGCCTTGTGATATGAGCAGAATGAAAAGGAAGTGAAGGTGAAGGTGTTAGCATGGTGACAGCAGAGGTTTGAAATAAGGGCCGGGGGTTTGGATTTAACATTAGTGCTAATGGGCATAATTTGGGAATTTGTGTTTATTTGCTTTAGAGCAAGGGGGTTAGTCTTGAAGCGCTGAGATAAATCTGAATTATGTATACAGAATCAGTCCGTACCGCGCAGTAAACACACTCCGTCTCAGTTACACAAACCAGTCAGTTAATGCTGTGTAGGGAAACAATCGGTGTTTGTTCTGAGATCCACACAAACACACTGTGTGGGCAGAAGGTAGACCTGCTGAAGATAAACTGGTGATGCATATAGTGTCCACTGTGCGGTACATATAGTGACTACTGGCGGTACATATAGTGACCGCTGGGATTTAGAGTGCTTAAGTTCACAAAACCCAAGGTAAGAAATAAACATTGTAAAGGCGTGGCACAGTGCAAAGTAGGGGAGGGGGAGGGGAATGCAATAAAATAAGATCATTACATTGTAATTTGATATGAACTTTATAGCATGATGTGACTGTTGTATTTTTAAATTATTTCACACATAATTTTCTATTTACTTAAAATTTAAGGGCTATAAACGAATTCTGAATTTATTTGCAAGCATTTGGCACGTGTGGAGAGGGCGAGAAATGTGTGTAGGGTTTTGGTGGGGTAGCTGAAGATAGCAGGCAGGCTTCTGGGAAGACAGGAGCAGGTGGAAAATAATATTGAAATATATCAAAATGAAATACAATGGCAGGAGCTGAGCTGGATTTATCTGGCTTAGGATGAGAACAAAAGCTTGCTGTAATAAATGCATTTTTGAATAAAAAGCTGTCATAAAATGGGCGAAAATTTTTCTCTAGCTGAAGAATTATTAGCTTCACAATGGGGCTGCTGAGTGATAGAGATGATCAGTGATCAGTTGGTTAGGTATTGGAGATGATCAGTGATCAGCTGGTTCGGTACTAGAAATGATCATTGACCAGTTGGTTAGGTATTGGAGATGATCAGTGATCAGTTGGTTAGGTACTGGAGATGATCAGTGATCAGTTGTTTGGGTACTGGAGATGATCAGTGATCAGTTGGTTAGGTACTGGAGATGATCAGTGATCAGTTGGTTGGGTAATGGAGATAATCAGTGATCGGTTGGTTAGTTACTGGAGGTGATCAGTGATCAGTTGGTTGGGTACTGGAGATGATCAGTGATCAGTTGGTTGGGTACTGGGGATGATCAGTGATCAGTTGGTTAGGTACTGGAGATGAACAGTTATCAGTTGGTTAAGTACTGGAGATGATCAGTGATCAGTTGGTTGGGTACTGGAGATGATCAGTGATCAGTTGGTTGGGTACTGGAGATGATCAGTGATCAGCTGGTTGGGTACTGGAGATGATCAGTAATCAGTTGGTTAGGTACTGGAGATGATAAGTGATCAGTTGGTTGGGTAATGGAGATGATCAGTGATCAGTTGGTTAGGTACTGGAGATGATCAGTGATCAGTTGGTTAGGTACTGGAGATGATCAGTGATCAGTTGATTAGGTATTGGAGATGATCAGTGATCAGTTGGTTAGGTACTGGAGGTGATCAGTGATCAGCTGGTTAGGTACTGGATATGATCAGTGATCAGTTGGTTACTTACTGGAGGTGATCAGTTGGTTGGGTACTGGAGGTGATCAGAGATCAGTTGGTTGGGTACTGGAGATGATCAGTGATTAGTTGGTTAGGTGCTGGAGATGATCAGTGATCAGTTGGTTGGGTTCTGGAGATGATCAGTGATTAGTTGGTTAGGTGCTGGAGATGATCAGTGATCAGTTGGTTGGGTAATGGAGATGATCAGTGATCAGTTGGTTAGGTACTGGAGATGATCAGTAATCAGTTGGTTAAGTATTGGAGATGATCAGTGATCAGTTGGTTAGTAATTGGAGATGATCATTGATCAGTTGGTTAGGTACTGGAGGTGATCAGTGGGTTAGGTGCTGGAGATGATCAGTGATCAGTTGGTTGGGTAATGGAGATGATCAGTGATCAGTTGGTTAGGTACCGGAGATGATCAGTAATCAGTTGGTTAAGTATTGGAGATGATCAGTGATCAGTTGGTTAGTAATTGCAGATGATCAGTGATCAGTTGGTTAGGTACTCGAGGTGATCAGTGATCAGTTGGTTAGGTACTGGAGATGATCAGTGATCAGTTGTTTGGGTACTGGAGATGATCAGTAATCAGTTGGTTAGGTACTGGAGATGATCAGTGATCAGTTGGTTGGGTAATGGAGATGATCAGTGATCGGTTGGTTAGTTACTGGAGGTGATCAGTGATCAGTTGGTTGGGTACTGGAGATGATCAGTGATCAGTTGTTTGGGTACTGGAGATGATCAGTGATCAGTTGGTTAGGTACTGGAGATGATCAGTGATCAGTTGGTTAAGTACTGGAGATGATCAGTGATCAGTTGGTTGGGTACTGGAGATGATCAGTGATCAGTTGGTTGGGTACTGGAGATGATCAGTGATCAGTTGGTTTGGTACTGGAGATGATCAGTGATCAGTTGGTTAGGTACTGGAGATGATAAGTGGTCAGTTGGTTAGGTAATGGAGATGATCAGTGATCAGTTGGTTAGGTACTGGAGATGATCAGTGATCAGTTGGTTAAGTACTGGAGATGATCAATGATCAGTTGGTTAGTTACTGGAGATGATCTGTGATCAGTTGGTTGGGTGATGGAGATGATCAATGATCAGCTGGCTGGGTACTGGAGATGATCAGTGACCAGTTGGTTGGGGTCCTGGAGATGATCGGTGATCAGTTGGCTGGGTACTGGAGATGACCAGTGATCAGTTGGTTGGGTACTGGAGATGATCAGTAATCAGTTGGTTGGGTACTGGAGATGATCAGTGATCAGTTGGTTGGGTACTGGAGATGATCATTCATCAGCTGGTTAGATACTTTGAAAAGTAGGATTAACAAGTTTATAGTATTCATTTGTTTTTTACACGTGGCAGTCACTGTGGAAATTCATTGCTACTGACGTCACTTCCTGAACTGTACAGATTACACAAAGTGGAATTGGCTAATGACTTTTGACGGACGTGTGAGGCAAGTCAGTGGTCCAGACAGGAGCCCAGTACTGCACAGAGCAGTAGCGAGACACACCAACATGTGACTGTGTGTAAACACATTCTTCGTGTTTGGTGTGCTCAGTGATGGTCGGTATAATTAGATATTGCGCTTACCCACAACCTGCTTTTTGACATTGCATTTTGATGCTAATTGTGCAGCATCAGAAGTGTCGGCTGTTCTAACACAAAGCTTACTTGTATCTGGCAGCTATACAAGACCGATTGACGTTGACAAATGTGTGGTACGTCTGCTGCAACACCAAGTTAATTTGTAATTTATTGTAGCACTAACGTTGTAAAATGTAAAATATAAAACCAATTGCTGTATTTGTACTGGACTCACTATTAGTGCTGCGCCTCTCATTTTTGTATGTCAAATAAAAATGACTACCAGACGCAAGTGCATGTGACATTGTACTGCAATACGTGACACTACAAGTGATTCAGAAATTGACACTGACAGTAATGAGCAAGCTTACAGTAAATAGCCTGTTTATCCAGGTCTTAGTCCTCCAAGGACCGTTACCTAATCCCAATCGTAAGGCGGCCTTCATTTAGAAATTTGCGGATGGAGAAAAGAGAGGGGGAGAGGAAGGTCGATCAGAGGGAGAGCTCAGTCTTCCAAGTTCTTGGCACAGTGACATACTACAATTCAGGCCCGCTCAACCTTCTATGTGTTGCGGCTAACTTCGGCAAAACTTGGTCTGCATGTGGGCAACGTGCAATTAAACACGCAGGATGGAGAATGAACAAGTAAACGGATAGTTACGTGTATATACATAATTATAACTGTGTGTCTCTGAGCGTCACGTGCAGTAGAAATGTACCGATAGTAGGAGACTTTTATAAAAAGTGCAATTCGCAGTCTAGGCTACAGTGTCCTAGTTGTTGGCACATTTTTACATAATGAATTAATAATGTAATATAATGTAATGTATGCATCCATAAATAAACAGCTTTTAAGTTTTTTCAAAACCATTTTGGCGTTCTATCTCAGCTTAACCCACTGAAGGGGTTACAAGACGTTTCATCACTTCCAATGTCACTCCGCCCGCAACGGCAACCAACGGGTGCCGGCGAGCTGCGAGTTAGTAGCCTGCCCTTGTGGAAGCTACGCACTTCTGAAAGCAACCCTTCTTATTCGTAATGCTGCTATCACTCTGTCATCTTCTCGTATTGTCCTCCTATCATGGCTTCTTTGTACTTGCAATGAGTCAGTTTTCTTGCTTTATATCATCAGGAAGGTTGACTGTGAAGTGACATCCAAAATTTGTATCACTTAATAACCTACCAATTAGAGTCCTGTTAGAAGCGCAGATTGATAGAAAATGGTGACGCGTCTGTCTTGGGCAGACTGAGTCGAATTTCGGCCTTGACGTGTCTAAATGAGGTACAGACTGTCCGGACATGGAATATAACAGACAAGTCTATTTCGGACATAGACGATTAGCATGTAGGGGAACTGAGAAGCAGACGTTAACACTGACTACCGCGGTTGAACAGTGGTTGAGGTTCTGTGCTACAAATCGGAAGGTCGCTGGTTCGATCCCAGCTGGTGTCATTGGAATTTTTCATTGACATAGAATCCTTCCGATCGCACTATGGCCCTGGGGTCGACTCAGCCTCTAACAGAAATAAGTACCGGTGCGTAAGGCTGACAACCTTACCACCATCGTGTGCCGTTGTTATGAAATCTGGGAACCTTAACTTCCTGGAACCCTCTGGGCCACTATAGGCCTGCAACGAGACTGTTTTACCTTTACCTTTAATCAGGGAAGAGAATGTATGCGATATAGGCTCCCCGGGACATAGAATATGCAGACTCAGATTTCATGCAACTTTGTCCAGTTGTCCAGCAAGGTACACTGAAACATGTTACAACCCTTCTGTCCATCAAACACGACCATCTCATCATTCGACAAAAAATAGAATTTGCAATTGATACAGCGCCATTAAATGACATAGATACATTTATCCATGCCGTGCAGCCCCCTGCAGTCCAACAGTCGATCCCCCTCCCCAGACAGCCACATATAAACACGCACACGGCCTCTTGTAAGCCGAAATGTCACGTCGGTAATAGAGATTGGTCAAGGATATCTGACCGTCCGTCATGTGCGTTTCACTTTTTTAGACGATCGAAGAAATAAAGTTTAGTTGCATACACACTGCATAAGAAAGTTCACATGTTTAGCAACATCAATGTAAATAATTAATTGTAGAGAACAAAACTGATACAACGACATTAGGTGTGGTAGTATTACGAACAGGAGCCGTGTAAAGAAGGCTGGACTGGATACTGCAGGGTCAAACATTTCCACCATTTAATAGCAGAAGTCTCAGTTACCGCCTACTGTCACTTTGTACCAGAAAAGCAATTCGATGATAATATTAACAAAAAATAAATTACTCCTGAAATTATTATGGGCTTTATTGTAGTGTCTTTATGGGAGCGTTGATTAACTGTGAGGTCTTCATTTTCTTGGCAGTAAAACGTACAGAGATTTTGGTTACAGCAGCCAGAATTGCCTGCTGTTTAAAACGCATTGGAACTGTTTCAAAAACTTGGGGTTAACGGAAATTCGCAAGAACAGTGAACTGAACAGCCTGTTGCAACCAGCATACGGTGCACTGCATGAGGCGGTACAAAGACAGACCTTACGGTCGCAGTGTCACTGTTCCACGGTGCACTTGCGAATCCAACTCCATTTGCACCCACGGCACTCACAAACGCTCTACAGCAATATGTGAGTATCTCTTGCAGAGCTTTTCATCCAAATCGAAACTATTAATCCAGGAACACGGCTTCTCATTTCAGAAGATTTACTTCTGATGCCGCGAGTGTCTACACCTCATCAGAATGTGTAGAAGTTCAGACGAGGTGTTGCACAAAGAAGGAAGTCTACATGCAGCCTTAACTGTCTAATGCCCGAAATTCATCCAAGGAACATCTGCAACTGCAACTTCTGTCCCAACCCACACGACACACAATGAAACTGAAATTCCAAGGGAAACCGTTAATCCTGTTGAGGTTAATTATCGCTGTGTATCGTGACAAACATATAGAACGCCTGAATGGATGTCAGGGCGAAATGCAGGGTTCATGGTTCATGTAGAGACGATGTGTGTTCATTTGTCCTGCTAACTGTAACCTAGTATCCGTTCTAAAAGTTTAGGAACCTTTGATTTTTGTTTGATTACTGGCAACCAAAAGTCGGTATAGCGACTGACTACGGGCTGGACGGTCCGGGATCGAATCCCGGTGGGGACGAGATTTTCTGCCGTCCAGACCGGCCCTGGGGTCCACCCAGCCTTCTGTAAAATGGGTATTGAGTCTTTCTCGAGGGGAAAGTGCGACTGGGGCGTGCTGCTAACCACTCACCCCCTTCTAGTGCCGCGGTCATGGAAGAGTAGAGCTATATCTCTACCCACCTTCTGGGCCACCCCGGGCCTGTAACGGGATCACTTTGCCTTTACCTTAACTGGGAACCAAAGCTTACTTGGGCAGTTCCATTTTCCAGGCATTCTGATCCAAACAAAACCCGGTTGCATTGGGCATCGTAAGTTTACAAACAGTCTGCGAGCTCTTGTTAAAGTTCGAAATGAGAGACAAAGGAAAACATGAGAAATCCGCTTTCCAGGCACAGTGTACAATCAGGTTGCGCGGTATCGTCCTAGAACGTCTGTGGTAATTTTGTGTGCACCAGATATCTAAATGTTATGTCAGATTATACACACACACGCACACACACACACACACACACACACACACACACATACTTACAACTGTGTCTCAACCCTATAAAGCCCAGTGGTTCTATTACGTAGCGCCACGTCTTACCTTCTGCCCACACAGTGCATTTATGTGTTTCGTACGGATCTCAGAACAAAAACGATTATTTGTTTACTAGACAAAGACGAAAATTAACCTAATGTATTTAAACATTCAGTCCGTACCGCGCAGTAAACACTCTGTCTCTGTTATACAAACCAGTCAGTTAATGCTGTATAGGGAAATAATCGCTGTTTGTTCTGAGATCCACACAAAACACATAAATACACTATGTGGGCAGAACGTAGGATTGCTGAATGTTAAACTGGCGGCATGTATCGTAACCAGTGGTCTTTAGAAGGTTCATTACTCACTGCTGTACGGTTTCTGTCGATTCTTTTTACGGGGTGTTATGTACTGGAGTCATTGCTGGCAGAATGCGCCACCAAGTGTAGATTCGACACGCAAACCGGACAAGGTATAGGAACTTGAAACTTCCACCAATAAAAGCCTCCATGAAAGCCAGACAAGACAGCAACAAAAATGTAACAAAACACGCCAATGGACAGATAGAATGGCAAACCTTTCACTGTGCTCAGGAGTTCGGTTGATGGAAAGGTACAGCTGGCTGCGGGAGGTGTTCCAGGTGGGGGCGCTGTCGAACGATCACGGTATAAATACCGTAGTTGCGGCGACGCTGCACACAGCGCAGAACTGACACTTCTTGCAACGTAGAGCACTCCGAATATCGCGTTACACCATGAAGGCTGTGGTAAGTAGGGCTACTAACACACCGCCCCAGCTTCACCGTTCTCGTCGCGGCGAGGCTCAAGACTGTGGGCTTGTGGTGTGTGACGCCGTGTGGTTTCGTGTTTGCAGACGTGTCGGAGGAATTCCTGCCTCCGTCATCGGGGTTGAAGGCAAGTTAATCCTGAAGGCTTTGTTTCAATCGCTCCAATCAAATGCTGTATAGCGCACAAAATTGGAGACCGAGACTTCGGTCAGAAGGTTAACAGTTCGGCATCCAACTGCATAGACTGAGCAAATGTGAGCGAATATAACCAACCGACACTTGAAGTAAGCTAAGGCAGTGACTTCCTCTGATACGTTTATAACGTGTATGAAACTACACGGCGTCACAGCCCGAATGGCGCAGTCTGTTCAGATAACAAACCAGAGGTAAAAGGGTGACTTCTGATCTCACTTTGAAATAAGATGAACGTAAGTAAGTAATTGAGTATCAACTCACAAATGGAACGAAAATTTAAGGTGGCCTGCGCTGCCCTTTAGGGCATAAAGAGGGTAATTACTATTACTGCAACTAAAGACTCCATAATGAACACTAAATACACCAAATAGCAACATAAAACTGTACTATATTGTATTTATTAATTTAATTCTCCATTGCATTGCAACGTCGCTCCTCACCCACGACAGCCAGCTGTTCTGAGTGTACGGCTGTTCAGACTTCGAGCGGGCCACTTTCTGAAATTGGAGTGAGATCAGTCAGAGGGCCGTGTGTTCGAGACCCCGACATTGGCTGTTATCATAGCTAGCGTACAACAGGAATGGGTACAAACAATATTAGGGATTGGGCCGGTTGTAAATTATATAAAACAATATTATATACATAAATTTTACAATTTTTTCTGGTCATTTCTTTTTAATCATCAAATTATTTACAGTTGTGTTCATTTTGCTATCCTGACCCTCAAGTTGCCAATTGGCATTGCGCTATCATATTGCTTGTACCTTATGAGTTACTATTGGTCTGCAGGTGACGTAATTTGGCGAAATGGGAACTTGTTGGAAGGTGACCTTGGTAGATTTGGGTCGGTCTGACTCGGGAAGGAAACTAGACTCGATACTCTGTGTGAGTTTCCTAGACGTCCCTTCCTGGAAACAGTTCGATATGGCGTCTTACACGTTTAGGGTCCGATATCAGTGTACTGTTCTTCAGACTTCAAAATGTTATCAGCAGTTCATACATCGTCTTTAAATAATGAATTCAAGAAATACTGACATTAACACACGAAATAACACGCAGTATAACGCAGCGGTCAGAGCAAATTGTAAAAGAGACGTACTCGGCTTCTTTCGGGCTGGAACCAACGCAACGTGCCTTTCGGCTGTGTAATTTCAATTTGGCGCTGGATCAGGACAAGTGCTCCTAGACGCGGGTCGGGTAAAAATCCAAAACATCGTCCCTTGCAGCCCGCTAAGGTGTCGATCTCCGATACGACTGATACAGGTTCTTTCCTTTCCGTCGCCTAGAACTCACCCCACACACTTGGTCACTTTGTGTGCAGATGTAATTACCGTACGTGCAGCGTGCTGCAGTGCTGAGGAACCGCACATTGTGTTTATGTGGCGAGCACTTACAGCACTTCCCTACGTACCGTTGACTGATATTTCTTTACAACGGAGTTGCCCACTGTGTGGTGTGCGGTACGAATAAGTATGAAATATTATTCTTACGAATTTCATGCTTCCAAGTGCTTCACACACACACACACACACACACACACACAAACACACATATGTGGACTTGTCCAAATAATTGAGACTTCTATCATGAATGAAAATTTCATTAAACCTCTCGTTTAGAGTGCCAGCTGTAAACTTCTAACGGTAAATGAACCCTCTAAAGCCCAATGGTCACTATATGTACCGCCAGTTTAACATTCAGCAATTCTAGGTTCTGCCCACACAGAGTATTTACATGTTTTGTGTGGATCTGAGAACAAACATTTCCCTATACAACGTTAACTGACTGGTTTGTATAACGGAGACGGAGTGTGTTTGCTGCGCGGTCGAGCTTAAATTTTAAGAATATTTCAGGATAATGTTAGGCATAAAGGATTAACCTACCATTAATTGACAAACTGTTTCCATTCCAATACACGCAGTTTCTGATTTTCTGCTACCTTTATAAGTTTACGAACTGTTCGGAAAAAATGAAGTTTTTATTACGAATCAGTAATTTCGGTAAGCCAAGTCACTGTCAGGTACACACCGACGTAACGAATAGCTTCAACAGTGCAGTCAGCAGAGGCACTGAGGTTACGGGCTGCACGATTGATGATTCCGTGTTCGATTCCCGGTAGGAGCACGTTCTTTCTGTTTCGCCGCTGCCAGATCGGCTCGGCGACCGGCCCAGCCTAGTGCCAGAGAGTGCTTTCCATCGGCCGGGAAGCGAGGCTGACCTCACGCCTCTTAGCGCGGACGAGACTACTCGAACGAATGTGTGGCGCTAGATTTGCATTCCCCCCGTACGCCTCTACGGAGCTGTGTTCAATAAGGATTCGGATGTTATTCTTATTTCTATAAAAGTCTGACATTTACCTGGAGTGGGATCGGAACTGTTACAGCAACAGTTGCCCCTCCGCAAGAAAGTGTTTGCGACTACATGTGACGTAGCATGGGGAACAGGCGAATGTCTAAATGACCGGCGGGACATTCACTGAAACAGGTTCGTAGTTCCTGTCTGACAATTGGACTGTGTGGCCACTCTAGATGTGCGGTAACACCCAACAGGACCAACAGCTGTAAACGTGAAACTTAGGTGCCGCAATTGGAATATTATCCTGCATCTACGCCTAGTCCTTCAAAATGGTCTCATTCCTTTATTGCATACCTGGTTTCTGCACACTTTGTTTAAAACATTTCGGACAGAACATACATGCTACTTGATTCTTATTGCTACAGAAGATTTTGCTATACGCATATATTCTAAATGTCGGGAAAGTGAAATTAAAGAAAACACACACACACACACAACAGTTTTGGAAAATCGGAAGAAATACAAATCTGAACACCTGGGTATTCTTTTAAGAGTTTTTCAACAGTTCTTCACAGGTGGTCCTGTAATAAAACAATAAATTGCTCAAAACTAGAATAAACTCGCGTTTATTTAAACACACAGTCCGTACCGCGCAGTAAACACACTGCGTCTCAATTATACAAACCAGTCAGTTAACGTTGTATAGGGAAATAATCGCTGTTTGTTCTCAGATCCACACAAAACACATAAATAAACTGTGTGGGCAGAACGTTGAAGTGCGGAGTGTTAAACTGGCGGTAGATATAGTGACCACTGGGACTTAAAGGGTTAATATATGCATTTATTTTTTGAAACTCTGCAGTGCCGCACCGGTCATATTGTTACTGCCGTACGAAGTGCAGCAATGAACTAAGACCCAGCCAAGTTCAGTGTTCGCAACTCGAAGATCACGCAACGCAGTCCGCACCGTTGCGTGCGAAGGTCTTGCCCGCTTAGCGAACTGCAAGTCATGGGGAGAGAGACTTGCTTAGACACTCAACTAACAGCAACTTTCATATCCGCCTGACCAATAGGACGTGTTGTGCAACACACGTGTTAGTTAATCTCGATGTGTTTCCTTTGATATTCAGGCCCCAGTGGTGTCCACACGCAAATGTCAATATTTGAGACCGGCAACCAGCAAGCCCGATACCCTCTGCTCTCTATTCCGTAAACAATTCTTCGTCCCTACGTCAGCCGTTACAAGTTACAAAACACGCAGATTAACGTCGCCGAATCGCTCTGGCCTCGTCGTTACATCGAAAACACTGACGGATTTCCGTACAATTTGGTATGCCTAGTTTTGCTAAAATCTCCTAAAGAGTTTCAATTTTCGTTAAATTCGGACAACAACGAACACTTGTCGCTCAACCTGCAGGTGTTTCTGTGCTCGTGTGGCGCGTTGAGTCACTAAACACTGACCGCGAGTGTTGTGGGTTCAGGGAAATACAACAGAAGTTAGCGAAAATACCAGAAATGCCGCTCTCTGCCCTTACTTCCTACTGAGCTATAGCAATACACAGTCTAACTTACTTTGGGCTGTTTACTTCCTAACGAGTCCTTATCCTGAAGTTAGGAAACACATCTCCTCCCCCCATCTTTCTTGCAATTTTAATCCTCATTAACGCGGTAACGATAATCAACCACCAGATCCTGTAACGAACCCATCACTGCGCTCCAGATCCTGTAACGAACCCCATCACTGCGCTCCAGATCCTGTAACGAACCCCATCACTGCGCTCCAGATCCTCCTTATTTTCCTACTAGAATTTTTTATGCATGTCTCCTACTTCCCATGCGTGCTACAGCCACTACTCATTGGAAACTGTTTTACTTGGCCAAATCCTTAGTACAAATGGTGCAGTTTTGTTTTTCCGCAGCTCTGCGTGTCACTGCTGCTGTCTGTCTGTCTGTCTGTGTGACGACACAATTTTCTCACATCACAATGCAATTGTACATTCAGGTCTTCTGGGATGTGACGCAGCCTCAGTGTGAGCCCAGTCTGACGTCACACAAGACCGCACCTTCCATTTGACTGCAATTGTACAGCTGTGTGTTCTTCATTCCTCTTAGGTTTGCATCTTGGTGGCTGTCGCCGTCGGCGTCTTCGCTGAAGAAGCAGATAAGAAAACCGAAAAACGCGGAGTTGCAGGTCTAGGCTACGGCGGCTACGGCGCCTACGGCCACGAGCTTGGCTACGCCGCCGCAGCCCCCCTGTCCCACGTGTCCCAGGTCAGCTACTCCACTGCTCACTACGGCGGATACGGACACGGATATGCTGCCCCCGCTGTTGTCGCCGCCCCAGCAGTTGCTAAAGTCGGTTATGCTGCACCAGCTGTTGTTGCCGCCCCCGCAGTTGCGAAGGTCGGTTACGCCGCCCCCGCTCTGGGTTACGGACACGGTCTGGGTTATGCTGGATACGCTGCCGCCCCCGCTTATGCTGCCACATATGCCGCCCCCGCCGTCGCTAAGGTCGGTTACGCCGCCCCTGCCCTGGGTTACGGACACGGTCTGGGTTATGCTGGATACGCTGCCGCCCCCGCCTATGCTGCCACCTATGCGGCCCCCGCTATTAGCTATGGTCATGGGCTGGGTTATGGTGCTTACGGTGGTTATGGATATCATTAAGCCAACAAATATCAAGTTACTTCCGCTATTTAATCCCGCACGCCTAGAAGGAACGGCATGTTCCTCCGACTGGATGCAGCAATCACGAACTGTCAACTGAACTTCCACTAGCAACAGCAGCTTCATTAAGGAACAAACACTTTAATTAGCTCCGTTCATTAAAACGGGGAACGGGGGGTCTTCTAGGAAATAATCTGCGAATATTTTTTGATTAAAAAAATCAGTAATTGCTTCTTCAGCAATTCCTTTCCTGCCGTATCTCAATCTTTTCCTCTCCTCTGATGTTACAGTCTCGCCGTCAACATATCGCATTGTCACGTTTCTCCTCCTGTCCGACTTACAAACCTTTTAAACACGCCTCCATCTTACCTCCCAGCTATACAAACTTTAACGTGCAGCATTGTGTTATATATTTATTGCGTGTCAATAATATGGGGCATAGACACGTTATCATCATTATCATCACTATCAGACTTACTGTATCATCGTAAATGTCATTTCCTGTGATTTACGAATAAAACTTTCAACAAAGAACACAAAATATTTTCTTATTGCATGCTACATTCCCATCAATTTCCCATTATCTTCAGAACGCAACATTTTGCACCGCCACTCAACATTGTTACTGATGTCACTCCTGCAGGTATCGCACGTTATACCGTTCTGTTTGCTTCACAAACCACGTAAGGCGTTTTGGAAAGACGGGTTTACAGAGCAAAGAGAACGTGCAATATTGTGACACAGCAGTTCCAGCTTAGGACACAACGTGGACCGCACATTGCAATATAATTAGGCTCTTCTGACATCCGTTCAGGGCAAGCAAGTCTCTAATTTCGGTCTCACAAACATCCATTAAACTACTACAAAATGTCGGACGCATTTTCATGGGTTATTGAAATCATCCTTAGATACAAATAAATGAATTAATAATTAATCAAATAAATAAAGCAGACGAAAGCTAACGAGAAAACTCTCATCGCATATTTCAGCTGTTCGTGAAGCCGACATTTTTCTGTGAAAGGTCTCAAGCAATTACGTTCCACAATCTATAGGGTGTTTGTTTTTCTTCCTGCTTGACCGAAAAGCGCCGGCCCGACGTTCTACCAGCGTTGCGCCGTACGGCGCGTGTCGGGAAGGTTTAGCGTCCATGCCGAGAGCTACACAGACGTTCGCAGTGATGGAAACCTTTAGAAAGTCTACCAAACCTGACTGGGGCGTCGGTCCGGCCAGACGCTCACGACGTCAACCAGTGTGGAATGGACGACCTCACGTGGCGCAACTGAGAACCAAATGTATTTGTTCGTATGTCTGCAGCTACAGAACAACTGACACTGTACTGGTCAGACTGAACTGCGGCATGAGGCCGGTTAACTTAGCAGGGAGGTTCCAACGTTTTGTAAAGCTGTGCTACCCTGACGAAAGAGACAGCAGAACATTGTCAGGCCTCTCTCTCTCTGTCTCTCTCTCTGAAACCACACGGTGTCACGTGATGTCACAGCCGTAGGAACCACAAAGTTCACAATGTTCTACCTAAACTGGCACATAAACATAACCAATAGACGTTTATAGTTTAATGTAGATATCTCACCAAGCGCACAGCAGCTCATTGCCTTACATGGGTGTGAAACATGGTCGCTCACATTAAGGGAAGAACAGAGGCGGAGGTGGTCTGAGAACAAGGTGCTGAGGCAGATACTGAGACCTATGATGGAGTGGGGGGGGGTTATTACAGGAGAGTGCATCACGATCGGTGGTACAGCTGGCCTGTAGGTACATGGAAGGAGAGACATTGTGGGGAAGTACGAAGGAAAGAGAGCACTTGGAAGACGTCGGCTAGATGGAAATGTAATGCTAAAGCGAACCCTAAAGGAATAGGTTTGAAGAAGGTTGACGGGATTAATCTGGCAATCTGAAAATGGCAATGAACAGTTCACCTACACTAATGTTACAGTTGTATTTTGATACACTACTGTATTTGTATTTGTCACAACTGAGACGTGTTTCGATCCAAACCGATCGTCTTCAGGGAGTAACTAAACATCAATACAGCTTATATTAAAACATAGATGGATTATTATATACATTAAAAGTTGTCCATAAAATGTCTGCAGATATAAAATTCGTTTGTAGCAGTGGGGAACTGTGGAATTGGGAGGTTAGGTTAGGTTAGGTTAGGTTAGGTTTGGTTAGGTTTGGTTAGGTTAGGTTAGGTTAGGTTCGGTTAGGTTAGGTTTGGTTTGGTTAGGTTAGGTTTGGTTAGGTTAGGTTAGTTTTGGTTAGGTTTGTACAGCGGTTCTGGAATTGACGGGAAACAGTAACAAATGGTGACAGCTATGGTGGCAGCCCTAATGACAGCCTTGACAGCCATGGTGACAGCCATAATGTCAGCCATGTTGGCAGCCATAATGACAGCTATGGGGACAGCCATGTTGAAAGTTATGGGGACAGCCATAATGTCAGCCATAATGACAGCCATAATGACAGCCATAATGACAGCCATAATGTCAGCCATGTTGGCAGCCATGATGACAGCTATGGGGACAGCCATAATGTCAGCCATGTTGACAGCCATAATGACAGCCATAATGACAGCCATTTTGACAGCTAAGTCAGTAAATAAATTGTTACCCCCTCCGTCCACACTACTTCACCGACAGTCGTGAAATTCGACAGACATTCTCAACACACCGGCCTTAAACATCTTTGACTTTTCTGAAAATTCGTGCCATCAAGCCGCCAACAAAATTTTGTCTACCTGTTCCACATCTCTCAACACCTTCGGAAAAATTCGGTACAGACGATACCCTCAAAAATTGAAAAGTGACTGCGTTGCTTGAGAATCGGCACAGTGAGAGTCGTGTTTCATTTAGGGATGTACAAATATTATGTCCACATTTTCCACATTTACCGTCCGAATAGCCTGTAGTTTGGTGCAAGCGATCTGCACACAGCAGCTAATGCTGTTTGGCATTTGTGAGTTTTGGCCGTACTTTTCTGGTGGAGGTACGAAAGTACGTTACGCGCGTACTTTACGACATTCTGAAAGGAAAGAATGCTTTCGCAAAAGGCGGGTACCACGTCACGGAGTATATTGTTGGCAATGTTGTATATCGAGCAGGCTGACGGTGCGCATGTGCAGTACACGTCGTAATGGTGCGGATTTAGACAGCATGGAATGGCGGAAAGACGGAAGAAAAAAGAATAAAAGGTGTTGGTTGGAAATGAAGGCTAGAGTTATTGGGAAGACCTAGCTGTCGATGGAGAACAACATTTAGAGACATCTTCTAGGAATGTGAGGGAAGGGCCTAAACTGTGTTGATTCTGACTGAGGATAGCAAACCGTGGCGACATGTGAACAGACAGTGCAGGTTTGCGGTCCGTACAGTGCCACTGGCAGGTCAGGGGCACACAGTGACAGTGCATAGAGCAACTGGGACCGCCTATTGCTTGGCTTTCTTGATGCTGCAGCGTAGTGCACAAATGTGATGCTAGAAGTGAGTTCGTCTTCATTATAACAAAGATTGTAATACACAGTTAGACGATAATCGTTGAGTGTCGCCAGTCAGTTTAACCTTTTGGCGCCGGAATTATTTTTTTTTTAATTTTAGCACATCCTGTATATAAAACGTGAATAAAACAGGAACCAAATGGGTTAGAATTATGAAAGAAACTGCAGTTTGAAGAGAAAAAAACGGAGTTTATATACTATGTTTGAAATGTTCAGTACCTGTATTTGTTAAATAAATATATAAAATGCAACGTTTAGAGCTTAGCGGTGCGGTACGACCACTATAGGGGTCGTTAGGCGTCAAAGGGTTAATTGGGAGCAATACAGTGTATTGTGCTGCTGCAGTGTGTCAAGCGGGTGTACGACTTACAGGCTGCAGCAAATGTTGGATTGTCTGCTGCAGCACAAGCACCAGAGACCGAAACACGCGGCCTCGTGACGAAAGCGCACGAATACAATTGATTCAGGCAGGTTATGAAAAAGGGTCTTGCTGTTGTCTGGAACGGGGTACAGTTGCGAATGTCGGTAGAAATCCAAGGTTTTAAAACCCGGACTGCACCTACGTGTTACCCTGCTCATAGTGTCATAACAAACAGCACTTATGTCACTAAGCACTAGTTGATGTTTGTAATGGAAAGCACCAAGTTCTCTGTGAAGCAGGAACTGAAGTTTTGTTTATATAATTTGGAAGAATATCAGTATTTGTAACAAGTTGCTCTGTCAGCGCTGTATTGCGGTCTGCTGAACACACGTACTGTCAAAATTTTACACGTTTCAAGCTACAACAGCCTAAAGCTAGCGACAACTAACGGACGAGGAGCAATTCTGGGTGCATGACGAGTGGAGGGCAGATCATATGCTAGGGTGTTACTGAGGAGAATATTGGGACCGAAGAGAGAGGAATTGACAGAGAGAGGTGGATGTGATTTCAAGCTTCATAATATGTATCGGTCAACAGTTATTGTTAGAGTGACCAGATGTACGAAAGATGAGCACAACATGTAGAATTCATGGCGTAGATTGGAAATGTGTAAAACTTGTAGCTGAAAAATTGAAAAAAAAACGCTCTTTTGAAGACCAAGTAGTAGAGTGATTGTATTAAAACTGGCCACGTGACGTCATATGTCGAACTGAATTAATATTCACGCGCTGCTCCACGACCTCTTTCTAGGCCGTTCTTTGTTCCTAGAGCCAACGAAAAGGCAACTTATCTGTGAAGTACTGCTATCTGTTTGTATACTTTTTAAGCATTGTACACTCGACACACCTGTCTCTTCCTCAGCTCGTACCTCACAGAGAACACATTCTGTCTACATTATGAAAATGTTTCCTTGGTCTCAGTTCGTTCCCTACAAGGAACACAGCCTCTTTTAACCTCTGTTGCAGCCGGGTGTTATGTGGGATATATGGTGGTGAAACTTAAAGAGAAGTGGAGCGGACTGATCTGGCTCCATGTAAATGCGGTGATGCATTTTTATATTAAATGAAAGTAAAGAAATTCGTTGACTAGCTAAGCGACTGTTAGCTTTCAAAGAAAGTTCCGCGTCCATGCAATTAATCTGTCGGACTGCTGAAAATGACTCATTTGCTATCAGAATGAGACCAGTGAGTGTAAACACAGCGGTAACAAATGCCAGCACCGGTCTGGCACAGAATGCCACTGTTTTGCCGCTAACAAGTACATTAGTTTGCAACGTGATATGTGAAGAAACTCGAAAGTTGACCAACAAAAAGCGGTCTTCATAGACCTATTTATATTTGTTGAACGGCCGGAGCAGCACCGTGACGTCCGACCGCGGACTGTCCTTGACCACATTACTTGCTGCACCTCGGGAAAGTCTTCTGCAGGTGCCTTGCGACGTTGAAACCACCCAGCTTCCGGTTTGCACGAGGGGCCGGGACAATCAGGCAGAATAATTAGTACATTACGGGATGGACGACCGCTCCACCGGGGTTCGACTCTTAGCAGCGTTAAAATCCTTTGCCTTCCAACAGCGTGCGGGTCGTCTCCGGCCCATTCGGCATCCCGTGCAATGGGTGCCGGGGTTCTTACCCCGGGCGTAAGGCGGACGGAGCATGAAGCTGATTTTTAATCAACAAGTGCAGAGTTAAGGAAACATAGCCGTATACTTCCACTCCAACATACATCTTGTGGCAACACAAATACAGGTGAGTTAGTAACTCTATGAAGCAGAGTACTTCTGCGGGAGATGACAGTTCCTCACATAGTCAACAAAATTACATTCATTTTACGGAACACTGCCTGTCAT
>Ga0123355_10004592_pt1 | contig 20072 bp, 18 predicted proteins | sample TergutEmb28metaG_3_FD_89872 | JGI IMG/M metagenome (GOLD analysis project Ga0123355, IMG submission 89872) | Embiratermes neotenicus P1 segment gut microbial communities from Petit-Saut dam, French Guiana - Emb289 P1 | ecosystem: Host-associated > Arthropoda: Insects > Digestive system > Gut ...
ATAAAGGCTATGCAAAAGCTTTAGTTAATTATGCAGAAAATGAAGCAAGAGAAATGGGTTGCCGAATTTCTCATTTAGACACCTTTGACTTTCAGGCAAAAGATCTGTACGAAAAGCTTGGATATACAGTGTTTGGTGTTTTAGAAGATTGCCCAGAATGCCACAACCGTTATTATATGTCAAAGAAGTTACTGTAGATTTGCAAGGATTTCATGATAACACTTTGTAGCAAACTCGTTTGGCTGGCCTTTTGCGCAAAACTTTAACTTTGAAAGCTTTGGCACTGTGCGCTCTATTATAATTTTGCCATCAACCAGTTTGCCTTGCAGTGTAGTAAAAGCTTCAAGGAATCGCTTGTCTTTCTTTGCCTTATTATAGAAAGACAGTACATAGACATAGTGGAGTAAATTGTATCCACACAGTGGGTATTCTATTTTCATAAAGCGGCTTCCTATGCCGTATTGGCAGGGGCCAACTGGGGTTTTTATTGTCCAGTGCCATAGCAGAAATTCTACGGCTTTATCAAGGGCTGGGCTATTGTTTAGATGTGTACTAAAGCGAAATGCATCTAGGACATTTAATGTCGGAAGTGGGTTTGAATGCTCGGTTTCGGGGCCGCGACCATATGAGAATTTATTGCATCGCCAGCCGCCGTCTGTATACGGGGTGTCTAGGAAATATTGCAGCGTTGTCTGTACGCGCTTATCTTGGATATAGCCCATTCGGCATAATAATTGTACTACATAGGCTGTATGGCATGGCAGTATCCCACCGCTTGGATACAATTTAAATCGCCCATCTGGCCGCCAGACGCTAAAAAACAACTCGGCTACCTCTTGTAGCATGGGGTGTGTTGGTTCAAAGCCCAGTTCCATCAGCATGTATGTGCAGTCTGTTATGGAAAATGGCGAGCCTTTGCCCAGTCGTTTGTCTGGGGTTGTCCAGTAATCCGCGCCTTGGTGGTTGCGTAGCGATAGGATAATATCCACATCGTTTTGGAACTTCGGGTCAATTGCCATGTTATCACCTTATCTTATTTAAAATCGACTTAAACTGCGATACGCAGGTTTCTAAGTCGCATACTGTGTCTATAACAAACTTTTGCACACTGCCCCATTCGGATAGAGAATCTTTATCATTAGCAAAATATCGGCTCATCTGCTGGAAATCCTTCTCATCGGCAAGATATCTACGACATACCTCGGCATAGTTGGGTGTTGCCTCACGGCTTTCCCTTGAAATTGACCTTTCAAGCCTGGTTTTATCGTCGGCAAGTAGTAGTACAATTACAATATTCTTCGCACCGACACTTTCAATAAACTGCGGGATTGCATGGGGTGTCGTGATAATTATATGGTTTTCGTCAAAGGCTGCTGTAAACCTAACAGTAAAATAGTGCCATACGCCCCTTACAGTAGAGTATTCTCTTTTCTCGATGATTTCGTTTCTTACTTCCATCTCGCGCATCTCGGATTCGGAAACAAAATGGTATTGGATACCATTGGTTTCGTTTTCACGCATCGGTCTTGTGGTATATGGAGTAACGGGCTTGATATTGATATCCCTATCGGCGATTATCCGATCAAACAAGGCATTTTTCCCAACACCGCTTTTACCAAGTATACAAAAAAGTTTTCCCATATTATACATCCTTCATCTACATATATTTCTCAGCCATAAGATTCCATTCAAAATGACAACGCCACAACATTTGTGCCGCCCCGCGCAGTTCTGCCAACACATCATCCCTCGCCTTAAACATAAAGGCCCCAGATAAATCACTGCTTAAAATATGCCGTAGCGTGTAAATTGCAACCTCCGAAAGCTTTATGCAAACCCCAGGCCTATGCGCCCTACATACAAGCCCCTCGGCAGCAAGGTATGCCCCCCCGTTTGTCCCGCTTATCCTGCTTAGCCCGCTTATCTCGTTTATATCCATGCCGCATACAGTACAGGCCTCCACTTCTGGGGTTAGCCCGTACTGGGCATAAAAGCGCATAAAAAAAACGCCTATTATCTGGGCGGGTGGCAGGTTATATGTATTTTTACCGTCAACCAAAGCATCGCAATTTTGTGCGGATTTATTTAAATGCATAAATGATTTTAGCGCAAGCAGCAGCAAATCGTCACAGGCGATATCCTCAAGCAGCGTCTTTTCGCATACTTCGGCAATCAAATGTGCCGCTGTTAGACAGTCGTAGTCTGTTCTTATGCCATAAAAACTCTCGATTACCTCGGCCTGAGTTAGGGCATAGAAACCACGTCCACGAGCAAGAACAAAGTCGGCGTATGTAAAAAGCTGCGCGGCGGCCATAAACTTACTTTTTGGCTTACGGGCACCGCGGGCATATATCATCATCCGGCCATGTTCTTTGCACAGTAAAAGTAAACGCTTGTCAGACTCGCCAGCTTCGTATTCCCGAAGCACCAGCCCGCGTGCTTTAATGGTTTGCAATGAAACCTCCCCTTGGCATAAGCAGAATGAATTGGGATTGAAAATCTGTGGGTTAGTGGTCTATACCCCGCGCAAAAGTCCCGCCTGGCTGGTGGCTTTGCTTGTAAGCGAGGTAATATTTAGGGTCGCCGCTTTTGGCAAAGCTTTGCCATGTTTGTAAAGAATTTTGTAAAGAAGCTTGTAAGGAATTTTGACTCTGGTTATTGCTAGTTGACGTTATATGTTCCATTTATATCCCCTTTTCGTTTGCGTTTCACTCAGCCCTATTAGTGTGACCATATGCACAGTGGCTATGCTATCGAAAAACTGGAAAACATGCATTAATTACCAATTCACACAAGGGGAGGACGGTCTAAACATCGCCTTGGTTGTACCCAAAATTCTTAAGCAGAAAGTCACTGTCACGCCAGTTCTTTTTCACCTTTACCCAAAGTTCAAGGTATACCTTAAAGCCTAAAAGTGCCTCAATATCATGCCTTGCAGCCGCGCCAATACGTTTAAGCATAGCACCCTGCTTGCCTATAATAATGGCCTTGTGGCTATCTCTTTCGCAGTAAATATTCGCGCCAAGGTCTACAAGTGCTGCCGGGTCGTCCTCGCTATGGCCGTCTCGCAGCTTGAAATGTGTAATATCAACAGCAAGGCCGTGGGGTATCTCGTCTTGTAAGAAAGTCAGTGCTTTCTCACGAATAACTTCGGCGGCAATCTGTCTTTCGGGCTGGTCTGTTACTTGGCCTGCCGGGAAGTACATAGGCCCTTCGGGAAGCACATCCCGTATCGCAGTAAGCAATCCGTTTGTGTTGTCGCCCTTTAGTGCCGACAAGGGGATTATCTCTTTAAATGGATACAACTGCCGATATTGGTCGATTATTGCCAGAAGGTCTTGTTTTGGCACAGTATCAATCTTGTTTATTGCCAAAAAAATAGGGGTCTTGGGTGGTGCCATATCATGGCCACTTTTTGCGGTTTTACCCTTAAGGCGTTCGATTATGGCCATATCCCCTTCGGGAATACGCTTTTTTGGCTCTACCATAAAAATAACCGCATCGGCCTCGCCAATGGCATTTACCGCGCTTTTGACCATAAAATCCCCAAGTTTTGTTGTGGGGCTATGCAGGCCAGGGGTATCAATAAAAACAATCTGATAGTCATCCCCTGTTAATATGCTTCTGATTTTGTTGCGTGTTGTTTGGGGCTTGCTGGTTACAATCGAAATCTTCTCGCCAATAAAATGATTCATCAAGGTAGACTTGCCAACATTTGGCCGCCCAATAAGGGGTACAAAACCGGAGTAAACTTTCACTCAAACACCACATTTCCGCTAGATTGAAAAACACATATCCAAACACGTCCGGGCTGTAGCACAAGAGGGGTGCCATCTGGGTAATACCAGCGCATCGGCGATACGTGGCTATCCTTTACCCAGCGCACCGGCTGATAACGCCCACCATGGACAAGATACCCATCACCAGAGCCAACAGTATCAATTGTACGACGCCCAACAGCATCAACAACCCGCATATTTGCAAGCTGGATAAGCACATTTGCAAAGCCCACAGGCTCTCCGGTTTCGGCGTCATAGTGGGTGCCATGGCGGTTTTCTGCCATATAAAGCCCTGTTTCCGGGTCAAATACAAACCTGCGGAAATATAGTGCCGAAAATGGTACATGTATGCTGTACGCCTGCCCGAAGATAGAGTCTACAGTAAGTTCCGCCTGTTGAATAGGCATCTGGGAGAAATTAAAGCCATACTCAGCCGATTCGCTTGGCCAGTAGTCCCTTATTCCTCGATTATAGACATGATTTTCCAGCCTTTCACGTCCGGTAAAGGAACTATGCTCGAAAGGCCGCGTTCCGGTATTAAAAGCCCACTCGGGATATGACCTATCGCGCCAAAACACCGACCCCTCCAGTGCCATACCATCAAGATTTGTGATCCGCAGTGTATTAATCCTAGAATACCCGCCGGGGCTTGAGCCATGATGGATAAACAGCGCGTCATGATTAAGGGCGAAGTCAATAAAATAATCCCGCGCAGAGCGCATAGGCCCAATCTTCTCCGGTAAATATGACTGAAAAATCCCGACAAGCCGGGTAACATCGCCCTCGGCAAGCACTTCGTAGATAATATCCGCAGAGGCAATGCCGCTTTGGGGCAATGCCTGTCCAGAGTTGTTTATAACGGCGGCAAATGGGCGACGATATAGATACTCTTCATATATAGGAAGGCCAGTTAGCCTTGAAAAAGGCCCAGTTGGCAAAATAAATGGCAGAAATTCCAACGGCGACTCCACAGCCCTTGGGGAAAACGACGGTGTTTCCTCATCGTCATACGAGGGTGCCGGCGACGGCATTAATACAAACCTCTCGCCATCATGCCAATCAATTTCGCCTTCCTCGGCAGCGCAACTGATAAGCAGGCCGGCAAGCAATATCATGCAAATAAGCAAATAAGCCCTCATCGATGTCGTTATAACTTTTTTGAAAAAACCTTTACTCTGCATCAAAAATATCTCCTAATAACAGAAAATGTAACAAATATCCCCACAACAACAGCCTGCAAAGAAGCCAGAAGCACTGCCCCAGCCGCCGCGTCCTTGGCAAGCTTTGCAAGGGGGTGCGGCTTGCCACGGCAATACATATCTACCAACGCCTCAATGGCCGTGTTAACAAGTTCCATTGCCATAACAAAAAAAATCGCAAACCCTACCATAAGAAAGTGCAAGCCATCTACCCGAAAAATAATACAGGCCGTAATAGCAAAAACGGCAAAAAAAATATGAATACGAAAATTGCGCTCTCTGCGTGCGGTGGCGATTATGCCATTTACAGCATGGCGAAAAGACTCCGGCCAGTTTTTAGTTTTCATCGTTTCACCTGTTCTTATGCTTGAATCTAAGATGTATCTGTTTATGCTGTGGTTATAGCGGTCAATGTTACTGTATTGCACAGCACTTAGTCTCGAGTTACATTTAAGCCAGATAAAATTTGCTCTTGAGTGCCTAGCATTTCGGTTTCGTCTTCCGCTATTTCATGGTCATATCCAAGCAAGTGCAGCATCCCATGAACAACCAGAAAGGCAAGTTCCCGTTCCAGACTGTGGCCGTATTCCTCGGCCTGCGCCTTTGCAATGTCCATACATATAGCAATATCGCCTAGGGAAACCACATCACACATTGCAAGGCCCTCGCTTACCGGGAAGCTAAGCACATCGGTTGCTTCGTCTTTGCCACGATACTCGTGGTTTAGTTGTTGAATCTCATCGGCACTTATAACAGATATACTCACTTCACAATCACTGGGTGCATCGCAAAAAGCGGCGGCGGCAGTTACGACTCTATTCATAAGGGGTATATATTGTTCGAACAACTTATCATCTGTATTCCAATAAACTTCCACAGACTATCACTCCACTGAGGTTTATATACAAAGGTAGAAACCGTGCAAACCGCATTATTCGGGGTTTTTCTCCAAATGACAAAAGCATTAAGGCTTGGGTTTAGATACTTTGGACAATCCTTCCACTACCTTTTGTCGTTTTGGAAAAAGGTTTCTCAATCCTCTAAAGACGCCGAAATTACCGACTCCGCATCCCCAACAGGCACAAGCTTAGGGTAGGGGATACGCTCGTGATACATACCCTTAAGTACCCGCACAAATGACTGTTCAATTATAGCAAGATCCCGGATACTTAGCTGGCTGTCGGCAAGCTGTCCGTCAAGCAGTTTATTGCGAATTATACTCCGTATAGTGTTTTCAACATCACAGGCGGCCTTGGCCTTGGCCATCATAGACCGCACCGCTGCCTCAACAGAGTCTGCAAGGGAAACACATGCCGACTCCCGAGTTTGCGGGATTTCAAAGGGATAGCGATATTCGGCCTCATCTACATCCGGGTCGGCTTCTTTAGCCTTGTGATAGAAAAATTGCAACATACTATTACCATGATGCTCTTGAATAATATCACGCACAAACTGAGGCAAACGATGCTCTGTAGCAAGGGTCAAGCCATAATAAACATGGCTGATAATTAGCCGTGCACTGTCACTTGGGTCAAGATAATCATGAGGGTTATCACCATCAAGGTTTTCTGCAAAGTATTGGGGATACTTTAGCTTGCCAACATCATGATAATACCCGCCAACCCGCGCGGCGTGGGCGTTGGCACCAATATCATACGCGGCAGTTTCGGCAAGGTTTGCCACAATAAGCGAGTGATGATAAGTCCCAGGTGCCTCAATTGTAAGCCGCCGAAGCAGCAGATTAGTAGGGTTGGTCAAATCCAATAACTTAATCGGTGTAACTACGCCAAAAAACGCCTCCCAAATAGGCAAGCTTCCCGTTGAGATAATCACAACAAGCAGCCCGTTAAAACCCGCAATACCCGCGGTGTTTATCAAATCACGAATGCTATAGAGTGCCTGGTTTACATCCATAATCACCGATATAGAAAGAGAGAGCCCAAACTGAATAACAAGCACAGCAGACCCAACAAGGAAAATCTTATTACGGTCTGTAGTAAAGCGTGAAAGCATTGCAATCACAAAGCCGGAGATAAGAAAGAAAAACAAAAAGTCCCATGACCAAGACACCATAAAATAAGAAATCAGTGTCACGGCAAAGGACAACACAACGGCACTACGTCTCTCGATAAGCACAGAAACCAACATCGGAAAGATTAGTATAGGCAAAAACGGGTAAGTAAAGTCGCTTAAAGTCCAGACAAGCGCAATCACAAGCATATACAGGGTAAACAATAAAAACGCCTCGCGCCTAATCGTAACCATTGTAGGCCGATAAAACGCAAGGTACATACCACAAGAAAAAAATAATAGTGCCACAATAAACAATGCCCCAACCAGCGGAAAAGCAAGGCCAGTAATAGCATCATCACCAAGTAATCCAAGCTGCTCTAATATTGCGTAAATTTCATCGGTGACAATGTCACCAATCCTTACAACTGTCTCCCCTTGCATTACCCACACAGGTCGGTAGTCACTTGCCGCGGCATCTCTACGCTGCTGAGTAAGTTCATCATCTTCAACCATATTAACGCGAAGATGCAAGGCAATAACCATTTCAATAATATCCCGTGTATCTTGATACAATGCCCAAAAACCTAAGTATTCGCGCAAGGCCTCACGGGTGACAATAGAATCAACATCATGAATATTAGTAGCCTGGACTGAATACGCAACATCAAATATTACATCCCACATATTTGTGTATGCATAATAATCCATTGCCAAAATAAATTCTCGCTGAGGATCGCTAAAGGGCACACCAAGTGGGTCAAATAAAGCCCCCGCTTGGAAATTAGGCACTATAGCCTCTGGAGGTGTAGGCGCAACCGGTTGAGGAGGAGGCTCGTCACCGTTTTCCTGGGCAAGTAGCGCGTCGCGTACTGCTTCCCATTCTTCCATTGCAACGTAAAACTCCTGCCTTGCTTCCAGATACTCGGCCTCGGCCTCGCTTTCGGCTTGAGTAAAGGCCGCAACTTCAAGTTCATGATATGCCCTTATATCACCCAAATCTTCCGCAAGCTGGTCAAGAATGCCTTTAACAACTGTCCACTCCTCTGGATTATGCTCAATTGTTGCAGGCAGTGCCGCCGCAACAGCAAGGGCATGTTGCCGCTGCTGCTCTGTAGCAACGGGGTTTTCTACCGCGCGGGGCGCAAAAATATCTACACTTGATGGATAACCAACTGCAATGCCATACAAGTCTTCGCCATTGCCAAAATACGAGCCAAAAACAATAAACACGCACGTCAACACAAAGGCAACGAAAATCAAAACCGCGTTAAATAAGCGATTCTTCTTCATGTCCTTGGTCGGATGTGCGTGTTCTTCGGTGGTGTTTTTCTTGCCTAGGCTTTCGGTGGTTTTCATCTTTATTTCATCCTCATGTTACTGTCAGTTACTTTGTAGCGGTGAAAGCGGTTCAAGCCTGTTTATGCCTTAAAACGGGTTTTTTGGCTTGCGTACATATTTTAAGCGTTTTTTGTCATTTAACTCCTTAGACTTCTCTCGCCTGTCATCCGCACCTTTTCTATATGCAGTACGTGCGGCCTGCTTGTCGTAGGCGGTGATAATCTTCTGCACAAGTGGATGACGAACAACGTCTTTACCTGATAGATGAGTGATTCCAATGTCCGGTATGCCATCAAGCAAATGAATGGCCTCTGTAAGGCCGGACTTATTGCCCTCAGGCAGGTCAATCTGCGTGATATCGCCGGTAATTACCGCCTTAGAGTTAAACCCAAGACGGGTAAGGAACATCTTCATCTGCTGGGGCGTAGTGTTTTGCGCCTCGTCCAAAACGATAAATGAGTTGTCCAAAGTACGCCCACGCATATACGCAAGAGGCGCGACTTCAATAAGATTGCGCTCAAGATTACGGTTAAATGTTTCAAGCCCCATTATATCGTGAAGCGCGTCGTAAAGGGGGCGCAAATACGGGTCAACCTTCTGCTGCAAATCCCCCGGAAGAAACCCGAGTTTTTCCCCGGCTTCGATTGCAGGGCGGGTAAGGATTATACGGTTAACCTCTCCAGCCCTAAAGGCAGTGATTGCCATAGCCATTGCAAGATAGGTTTTGCCTGTGCCCGCGGGGCCAATGGAAAAAACAACGGTATTATTGCGTATCTGGTCAAGATATTTTTTCTGGCCGATAGTCTTGGGCTTAAGTGGCTTGCCGGAAAAGGTCATGCAAACCGTGTCGTCATTGATTTTTTCTATTTGCGAAAAATGTTCGTCCTCAAGGGCAGCGATAAGATAATTAACCTGCTGGTCTGTAATACTCTCGCCCTTTTGGGCAAACAATATCAGCTTTTTTAGCACAGACTCGGCCTTTTCTACCCCGCCCGGTGCCATGGAGTTACTCATCACTTGTACTGAGTCATCACGGTTTACGATAGTCACATTAAATGACCTCTCGATTTTGGTGATATGCTCGTCAAGCTTCCCAAAGATATTGCTTATGATTGCATTAGGGATTTCGATACTTTTCTTAGGTGCGTCCATTTGGTCTCCTTTGCGTTATCATGCCGCGTCATTGTAAAGGTGAGCGGCTCCAATACTGTTTTCAACTCGGATAAATTGACTTTTCATTCGATTGGCACTTGTTTATCTATACGTTCATGAGTTGTGATTAAGGCCCTCACAAGCAGCGCATCCGATGTTTCTTCCAAATCTACCTTGCGGTCAATGATATCTATACCAAAGTCAAACTCCCGTAGTATGCGGTTGGTTAGCATACGGTCAGCCATCTCTGTTGCCTCTTCCACTGTGCGGGTGCGGTTTGTTGGGGTGTATTCTACATAGCTGTCGGTAATAAAAATAAAGGGTAAAGGATAGTCCCCACCAACCCCAGGCTGGAAGCGCGTGGTTATTCTATCATAAGAATCAAAGCCAACGCCACCTCTTGGTAAATTTATGCTAATGTTTCCCGCAAAGAGTAATTGTAAAGAACGGCGTGTTGTGCTTCGTCCGGTGTAAACTTTTTCAATATATATAAGAGGAATTGCAAATTCTATCGGATGATACCTGCGTGCCCATACTTCCGAGTAAGCATGAACATACATCGTAGACGGCGCGCCGGTATCTGCCCCAAGTTCAATTATCCCGCTAACAAGCATTTCCCCCTGGCGCACAATATCGTTTTGCCGCACAAGAGGCGCGCCGGAGGATGTTGCGATGCCAATAATCAGCCCGTCCTGGGTTGCTACAACATGGGCCGGGGTTTGCCTGTCTATAACCGGCTGGCGGGGTATCGCCTCAGCAATCATTACCGTGGTGCGTGTGCCCCTGGTATTAATATCAGCCCAGCTAAGCTGGTGAAACTCGTTTAACAACTCTCGTGTCAGCCCGCGTGCATCAATTGTATGTTTAAACACCCCGGTATGAAGCCCGTGGTTTTCTAAGAAATCCAATACGGTCTCATGTGATATTTCCTGTCCGCCTACAATTTCTACCCGCCAAATAAATGACGATAGCACAAACATAGAAAGGATAAAAAAAATAAAGCCGCCCAGCAGCAGCTTCCGCTTGCGGTATCTATGTATAAGAAATGGCAGGCCGTTTTTCTCTATAATCTTAGTACGGCATTTTGTCTTGCGGCCACAGCCTTTTAGCCGCTTAAAGCCCTTTATCGACACATTTACATGCACACCCTCGGGCGTCCTTTCAACATCCCAAAGATATACACCCCTGTATGCAGCCATATTTAAAAACCGCTCTATACCAAAGCCTGTGACCTGCAATCTTACATATCCTTTTGTGTATGTACTTAAATTTAAAAGCATCTGGCCACATCCTTACCACTGTAATCCGTCGATTTTGCCGGTAATTGTTACATGCTCTGTTGTTACTTGTTTAAGCATAAGCCGCTGCCCCTCTACCGTAAGCATCCCCGAAGTTGTATGTATTCGTATTTTTGTGTCTGTAAATTCGACTAGATTTTTGTAGTTTTCGATACATATCTCCTGGCGGCCTGTTGCCATTATTAATGGCAGATTTAGTGTAATCTCCTTGGGCAAGGCCAGCAGGCCTGTCACTTTTTCTTTGACTTGCATGTAACCCCCGCCTTTTTACTATTGTTTAATGGTACCTTATCGGCAAAATATATGTAAAATTGGTCGGTTTTAGAACCTTGCTGGGCTTACCGGATGTGTCAAGCTAATGATTTCTAAGTGTCTTGGTTCTTTCCAGCTGTACGAGTGGTGGAGGTTAATCCCTAATCTAGGAAAGAACCAATATCTGCTTGACTTTGACGTTACGTCATAGTTTACAATGCAGTTATAAGGTGGTGGTGATTTGGAGTACACAGTCAACAAACTCTCCAAAATGTCGGGGGTAAGCGCGCGCACCCTAAGATATTATGATGAAATCGGACTGCTAAAGCCTGTGCGAGTTGCTTCGTCTGGTTATCGTTTGTATGGGCAAAATGAACTTGATATTTTGCAGCAAATTTTATTTTATCGAGAGTTAGACTTTCCACTGGAAGAAATCAGAAGCATCATGTATGACGCTGGCTTTGACCGGCGGCAATCTTTTCGACATCACCTTGTTGAGTTAAATAAAAAACGCCAGCGATTGGATATTTTGATTGCAAATGTCACAAAATCCATATCGGCTATGGAAGGAGAAATTACAATGACAGACAATGAGAAGTTCGAGGGCTTTAAGCAATCCCTCATTGATGAAAACGAGGAGACATATGGCTCCGAAATCCGTGCTATGTACGGTGATGCAGAGGTTAATGCATCCAATGCTAAACTGAAAGGGCTGACTCAAGAGCAATATAACGAGGGCGAACGGCTGCGGCTTGCTTATGAACAAAAGCTGAAAGCGGCCTTTGAAACAGGTGATGCAAGAGGTAAGCTTGCGCAAGCGGCATGTGATTTGCACAGGCAGTGGCTATTGGTGTTTTACCCGCATTACAGCAAAGAGTATCATGTTGGGCTTGGCGAGATGTATATTGCCGACGAGCGATTTAAGGCCAATTACGAGAAGATTGCGCCTGGTTGTGCTGAGTTTTTCCGTGATGCTATTGTTGTTTATTGTGGTGAGTAGGGCTGCGGCTTTATAGGTTTCAAATGCACAGGCTAGGTCATATGCAGTAGAATAATTGGATTTGTGTTAAACTTCATTCCACGATAATTCAACAAAAGGAGACAAACAATGCCAGCATTAGATTTCCCATTAGAAAAATTACTAACCTACACCGGGTCAAGCCCGCTGCCAAAGGACTTCGATGCCTTTTGGGATAACGCGCTAAAAGACCTAGACAACCAGCCCCTAGACTATGAGCTAGAGGATGTAGATTTTTCTGCCCCTGGGGTGGTATGCAAAAACCTGTACTTTACAGGGGTGGGCGGTGCACGTATTGGCTGCAAGTTTATTAGGCCAGAAAATATTACCGGCAAAATACCAGCTATCGCAATGTTTCATGGCTACTCTGGCCATAGCGGGGGATGGCTGGATAAGTTGCCATATGCATATGCCGGGTATGCAGTGTTGGCAATGGATGTACGCGGCCAGATGGGGCTATCCGTAGACAATCATATTGTTGAAGGCAACACATTACGCGGCCATATCATAAGGGGGCTAAGTAGCCATAACCCCGAAAACCTGTTTTTTCGCAATGTGTTTCTTGACACAGCCCAGACAGCGCGGGTGTTAATGACTATGGACTTCATAGACGCGGCGCGTATAGGCGCAACCGGCGGCTCCCAGGGCGGGGCATTAACGCTTGCTTGTGCCGCACTAGAGCCAAGGGTAAAAATGAATGCGCCTCAGTATCCGTTTTTATCGGACTATAAACGCACTTGGGAGATGGATCTATTCAAAGATGCGTACGAGGAACTACTGTACTATATTAAGCGAGTAGACCCTCGCCAGCAAAATATTAATAAAATGTTCGAAACCCTGGGTTATATAGACGTATCAAATCTGGCACCGCGCATAAAAGGCGAGACGTACATGTTTATCACACTAATGGACAGCGTTTGCCCACCCAGTACCCAGTTTGCGGCATACAACAAAATTGTCGCTAAAAAATCATGCGAAATCTACCCAAACCACGGCCACGAAAGCCTGCCCGATTCTGCTGAGTTAATCTATAACTTCTTTAAGCAGTTATAAAGCCTTTGGCTGGGATATATATCCAATGACCCTTACTGAAATGCAAAATTCCCCGGAATTTGGGGTTTTTCCATTTTGGGGAAAGGTTATTTTGCAGCTTTTGTAGCGTTAATGCATGACAATTCGTCCAGCATAATGGCAGGTGTTTCATCGTAAATGAAGCGACAGGCAACGTAAGCGGGTTAGACTCACCTGCCACCCCACAAAGCATAGTTGCAACATCTGCCATGATTTTGTAAACTTATACCCATTACAGCAAAAAAGGGGCAAATCATGAATATCACATACAGATATGTACTTTTGCCGATGGTACTGATGTTTTTGCATCTATTTTGTGAGTCCGAGCCGGTAAACCTTTGCCCCTACCAAGTGCCGCCGCCTCGTGTCTTTATTGCCCTAGGCGATTCTGTTTCATCTGGGATGGGCTTAGTCGGTTACTGCCACGCACCCGAGGGGGTGCACACTCAAATCTTATACGACAGGCTGTATCACAGCGGCTATGTTGATCACTATATAAATATAGCCGTAAGCGGTCGCACAACCTCGTCGCTGCTTCATCAGCTAAACCAACTTGACGCTGATATATTAGAATATTTCCAAAATGCCCGGGTCATCACGATAAATATCGGTGGCAACAATATTCTAACGCCATTTTTAGGCCATCTTCATGATTTACAAGTAGTAGACGGTGCCGAAAATATTCGTACCGGTGCCGGTGGCGTAGCATCCGGTTTTTGGGGGGCAATAAGCGAAATTGCAGGCGGCATTGGCGGCATAGTTACAGGCGGTGACACAGACTTTGACGTTGCCAATGTCATCGGCGGGTTTGGTGATATGGTTTCGGGGCTTGTTAACTTTTTCGACGGTGCATATGATCTGCTTGCAGGCACGCCCGATGTTTTTAACACATGGATGGGCACGCTTCCGCCGCCGCTGGTAGAATCCCTTGAAGACGGTGTGCGTACTTTCGACTATGATTTCGAATCAATTCTTGTCTGGCTTGAAACCAATGCCCCGGACGCGACACTTATAATCAGCACAATTTACAATCCAATCCCGCCCGAGGTTGCATTTTTCTCTGTTCCGCTGTATACATGGGCGCATGTGCTGCTTGCTTCCATGAACAGCACAATTGTGGCAACCGGCGAGGCTCGCGGCCATTTGGTCGTAGATCTTTATTCGTATATGTCCAGCCGGTTGGATATTTTATTATTTAACCTCAACCCTTTTTATGGAGAAATCTCATTTGATTTTGTCCATCCAAATCTGGAGGGGCATGAGTTAATAGCACAAAAACAATATGCTGCATTTAGACATTGAATACAGTCAGGATAGGACACACAATGCAAAAAACAAAGGTGCTAATGACCCTAATGGGCATGGAAATCGGTGGTGCTGAGACCCACGTACTTGAACTAAGCAAGACCCTACAGCGTATGGGTTTGGATGTCCATGTTGTTTCCAATGGCGGGATTTATGTAAAAGAACTGGAAGAATGCGGCATAAAACACTACCGTGTACCCCTGCATAACAAGCAATTTATCAATGTGTTTTCGTCCTATCGCGCTATCCGTAAAATAATTGTTGAAAATGACATAAGGCTGGTACACGCCCATGCGCGTATACCGGCCTTTATTTGTGGGCTTTTGCAGCGGCGGCTTGATTTTCAACTGGTGACAACTGTGCATGGTCAGTTTTCTGTTGCTTTCCCGTTTAACCGGCTATCCAACTGGGGCGACAGGGTCTTTGCCGTTTCTCAGGATTTAAAGGAATACTTACTAACACACTACAGGGTAATGGAAGAGGACATCCGGCTTACGGTTAACGGAATCGACACCAACCGGTTTTCCCCGGATACAGACCCGGATGGCCTAGTTGCCGAAATTAGCCTAAAGCCAGATACAAAAAAAATTGTTTCAGTCAGCCGACTGGATACGCTGGATGCCATAAGCCTACCAGCCCATGCCCTAATCGAAGCCGCGGAGGAACTGGCGCATGACTGGCCAATTGAGATTATTATCGTAGGCAGCGGTGACGATTTTGATTCGATAAAAGCCAAGGCCGACGCCGTAAACAAGCGGGTAGGGGAGAAGCTAATCCATGTAACCGGCCAGCGCACAGATATTAATAGGTTCTTGGCAATAGCCGATGTATTTGTAAACTGCGCCCGTGCATCCCTTGAGGCAATGAGTGCGGCGCGCCCGGTAATACTTGCTGGGGGTGCCGGATATATTGGTATCCTTAGCGAGGAAACAAAGGACGCGGCAGTTAATACAAACTTCACATGTCGCGGGTACCAGGCGGTAACAGGGGCAAAGCTTGTTGCAGACATAGGAAAACTACTATCAAAAAGCGATACCGAACGAGCCGCCCTTGGCGCAATGGGACGGGAACTTATAAAAAATTTATACTCACTAGAGAGGATGGCAACAGACTCTATAGAAGTATATGAAGAAATGTTAAAATCCCCGCCGCCGCCACAGCTAAGTCGCAGGCAACTTCGCCGCCGCAAAGAAAACAGAAATAACGTCGTAATTTCCGGCTACTATGGCTATAACAATAGCGGTGACGATATCATTCTGCAATCCATTGTACAAAACTTGCAAGCACACCGGGAAAATCTGTCACTTACAGTGCTTTCCCTAAATCCAAAGGAAACCCGCGCCCAGTTTGGCGTCAACGCAATCCATAGATTTAACTTTTTTTCTGTTTATCGAGTGCTTAGAAAAACCGGCCTACTAATCACTGGCGGCGGTAATCTTATCCAAGACGAAACCAGCACCAAAAGCCTTATCTACTATCTTTTTGTGATAAACACCGCAAGGCGTCTAGGCGCGAAAAACATGTTCTACGCCAAAGGCATAGGCCCTGTGTATCGCCCAATAAACGTAAACCGCGCCCGCCGTGCCCTAAACCAGGTTGATTTAATTACCCTAAGAGAGCCAGAGTCCCTTGAAGCCTTAAGTCAGATTGGCGTCCGGGGCCCCGAAGTCCATGTAACCGCCGATGCGGCCTTTGCCCTGCCACCTGTCAGCGACGACAATGAAACCCTGGCAAAGCTGGGCATAAACAAGCCATTTTTTGCAATTAATCTAAGAAGCTGGCAGCATAACCCTCCCGGCCTAGAGGAGCAGGTAGCCGCCTTTGCCGACCATGTAGTTGAAACCTATGGCTACCAAGCGGTATTTGTACCCATGCGAGTAGACCAAGACGCGGATATTTCCTACAGGATAATGGCACTGATGAAACAACAAAGCATATTTATAGAGCCGGCACCGCAAGATTTTAACCAAGCACGCGCAATAATGGGTGCAGCGGATTTTGCACTTGCAATGCGATTACATGCACTAATCTACGCAATGGGCAAGGGTGTCCCAAGCATAGGCCTTGTATACAGCCCCAAAATACGCCAGTTTATGGAATCTGTAGGGCAAAGTTGGCATATGCCCGTTGAAGAAACCCAGGCCGATAGACTCATGGCATTCGCCAAGAGCATCCATGATGATAAAGAGAACATCTCAATGTCAATATATAAAGCCATCAGCGACCTTCGAGCGCTTTCGGAGAAAAATGCTCGGCTTTGTGTAGAGCTTATTGAAAAAGGCTAAGACCTTAGCCAGAATGATTTCTAACCAACTCATATTAAGAAACGAGGGAGGATTTAAAATGACATGTACAGGTTGTGGTCACGACGTGGCCAACACAGTAGGGATTTATTGCCCGTTTTGTGGTATTACAAAGCCAACAGACCAGTCACAAAGTCAACAGCAACAACAATATCAACCGCAGCAATATCAACAAGAACCCCCGCAATATGCGCAATCACAGCATACACAATCGCAACATACCCAACCCCATCACCCACATCCGCATAACTCACATAATCCACATATGCAGCATCCATATCCGCAACATTCAAGCCCGCAACATCCGCATCAGACAATTCAGCCCCCGCACCCAGCGCACCCACACACACATCTCCCGCCATATATGCATCCCCCATTTCACTATCTGGTCGCCCCTAAAGACAGCAAGGCCACCGCATCACTTATACTTGGAATCATCGGCCTACTTTTTTGGCTTTTTCCTATACTTGGTTTTCCGGTTAACATCACCGGCCTGGTTTTAGGCGTCAAAGCCCTAAAAGGCCCAAGGCGTGACCGGGCAGTTGCCGGCATGGTTATAAGTATTATTGGGCTGGTACTTACGATTATTAACTCGGCAATCGGCGCGTACATGGGCGCGATTGGGGTACTGTTTTAGAAGCTATGTTCATGAACACAGCTCTAAAAAGCTGTAATGAAAACACAGGAGAGAACAAAATGGACGTAACCACAAAAATTATTCAAGATTACTACGACACTGATGTTGAAAACGAATGGAATCGCATAGCCAACCGACCAGAGTTTTTATTAACCTGCCGGATGATAGACCGCTATATAAAACCAGGCGATACCGTCTTAGATATAGGCGGAGGCCCTGGGCGATACTCTCTGCACATAACCAAGAAAGGCTGTGCTGTTACCCTATTTGATCTATCTGCCCAAAATACAAAGTTTGCCGCAACCCAAGCCACCTGCGAAGGACTCACACTAAAAACAATCACTGGCGATGCACGGGAAGCCCACAAGCTAGTGCAAGGCCAGTTTGACCATGTACTACTAATGGGGCCAATGTATCATTTGTTGGAAGAATCCGACAGAATAAAATCATTACAAGCCGCAATACAATTGTTAAAACCTGGTGGGATTATCTATGTGGCATTTATAAATATGTATGCAGAAATGGTATACCTACTAAAAAATATGCCAGAGTCTATAACCTCCGAAATACCTTCGGCAATTGAGTACAGAGAAAGTGTCATCGCACGCAAAAACTTCGTCGGTGACTCATTCACAAAGGCATTTTTTATACAACAAAGCGAAATCCAGCCATTTATGTCTCAGTTCTCATTAGAAAAGTTGCACATCTTTGGCCAAGAAGGCGTAATGTCACCTAATGAAGCAAGCATAATGTCACAACCCCAGGAGGTAATAGACGCCTGGTTGGACTTTAACGAAAAAATCTGCGACCGGGAAGAACTACTAAGCTGGGCAGAGCATCTGATGTATGTAGGGCGGAAGATATAATCTTATAATCAACTTTACACTTGGCAGACAGATATTTTTATGATAGCCTAAGGCGGAGTTTCTCGAAACTTTACATGAAAGGTGGTGAGAGGCATGAAACAATCTTATTTTCAACAAGCTAGGGACGTATTCCCAGGAGTTAATGCGGTCCTTAGATTAACATTCAAAGCAATGGATACAAGGGGTAGTTGCGCCCATTTGGCGGTTATAAACCACCCAGGACGCATGGGCGAGCAGTTTGCACAGCAAACGACCAGCCATTTTGCAATGACTTCTGTTATCAAAGGGGACAAGTGCGCCCATTTGCAAAATCAGATTGTTTTGAATGCCTGTCACTACATGAGTTAGCGGTTTAATGTCGCCAATAAATGTATGCTAACCCTGCGCAGCCAAAACAACTGCCGCAGGGTTTTTTTATGCAAAAATAGATGTACTTTGGTGGCTTAGACGCTTTAAGGTTGAATGACTATAGACACCAAAAATCCAAATACAATAACCGAGGAGAAATCACCATGATTGATATTTCAGTACACGAACTAAACAAATACTACGGCTCTAACCATGTACTAAAAGGCGTAAGCTTCGAAGTCTACAACGGCGAAAAAGTTGGCCTACTTGGCAGAAACGGCTCCGGCAAGACCACACTATTCAAGGTTATAACCGGTGACGAAGACTACGAAAGCGGCAATATCACCAAAGCCTCCGGCAAAAAAGTAGAGATACTTGCCCAAATCCCAGTCTTCGCCGAAGAAGATACTGTCGACGATATCCTGCGTTCGTCTTTCAAAGAAATTGCAGATGTCCACGCCGCAATGAAGAAAATCGAAGGCGACCCAGACCCAGCCATCCTTACCCGCTACGGCAAGCTAATGGACGAATACGAACGACTAGGCGGCTACGATATAGAGTTTAAAATCGAAAAAATCTGCAATGGTATGAATTTAAGCGGCGAAATGCGAAGTAGTCGATTCAGTATGCTAAGCGGCGGCGAAAAAACCCGCGTAAACTTAGCGCGCATCCTACTGCGCGACAGCGATATACTACTACTGGACGAGCCAACAAACCACTTAGATTTAGCCTCCCTAAAATGGCTGGAAGGCTTTGTAAAAGAGTTTGCTGGCACTATCGTCGTAATATCCCATGACCGTGCGTTCCTTGATAATGTAATCTCCCGTGTGGTCGACATCGAAGACGGTAAAGCCCATTTTTACACAGGCAATTACTCCTGGTACGCCATAGAAAAAAAGCGCAGACATGCCGCGCAGTCCCAGCAATACCAACGCCAACAAAAAGAAATCAAACGTATAGAAGACCGCGCAAAGTGGTTTGTAGATAACAACCGTTTTACAACTAAGCACCACGCAATACTTTCAAGAATAGACCATATGGAAAAAATCGAAAAACCAACCACTATCCTAAAAATCAACGAAGAATTTAACAGCGGCGGCCATGCAGCAAAAGAAGTGGTAGTTTTGCAAGATGTAACCAAAGGCTATGGCAGCAATACCTTGCTAAACAACACAAGCCTAACCATAGCTAGAAACGACCGGATAGCCCTAATCGGCGAAAACGGCTGCGGCAAGACCACACTACTCAAGCTAATCACCGGTAAGGAGTCAACCGATAGCGGCACAGTAAAGGTAAGCAGCAATATAAACATCGCATATCTGCCCCAAATCGTCACCTTTGACAACGAAAATGCAACGGTGCTAGAAACCCTAAAAGGCGCGATTGGCCTGCCGGAAGACAAGCTACGCAGTATACTGGTCAATTTCCTATTCCGAGGTCAAGACGTAATGAAAAAGGTCACAAACCTCTCCGGCGGGGAAAAAAGCCGCTTA
>Ga0123355_10004593_pt1 | contig 20071 bp, 18 predicted proteins | sample TergutEmb28metaG_3_FD_89872 | JGI IMG/M metagenome (GOLD analysis project Ga0123355, IMG submission 89872) | Embiratermes neotenicus P1 segment gut microbial communities from Petit-Saut dam, French Guiana - Emb289 P1 | ecosystem: Host-associated > Arthropoda: Insects > Digestive system > Gut ...
CAAGAAATAACGTGGACAGATTCCGCAGGATTTTTGTGCGAGGGCAAGGAAGCGGAAACCGCGCGTGCCCAAAGGCACGTAAGGCTTTCCGCTGACGCAGACATCGTGCAAAAAGACAAGGAAGATGTTCACGTTATTTCTTGACAGTTCCTAAGCTGAATTTCCCCATTCCTTAATACAACTTCTATGGTTAACGATTTTCCAACATAGCCAACGCCGCAGTTAATGAATCCCCAATGACCCAAATATCTGGAGCAATCCCTGTACCTTCTTGCCACTGCCCTTCGGGATGGATAACAAGCTCCCCCATAATAGTAGGCATACCAGAATTCGGAAGATATAGATTGCGATTATTTTTTGTGAGATGGGTACCGCTTGTATTTTCACCAATGACTAATGTGTTTTCTATGTTGAGTATTCTAAATGTAAAATCTTCACCACCGGAGGCAGTAACCCTATCTATAAGGAGTATGATAAGCTTATCATTTGGAACTACCCTACTATCAGGAATATATATATAATGATAGTTTCCAACGGGGGCTTTGGGATAATAGAAATCATATATATCATGAGGAAAGTAAAAATCCTCAAACTCTTCAATATTGCCCCAGCTTTGTGGTGGATTTGTGCCAGGAGGCAATTCTATCACACTTTCCAGATATATATTGCTAACTGTGCTTATGTGTATACTATTGCTTGGAACTAATTCTCCCAATAAAGCATGAAGAAACATCTTGTTGAGTATTAAATGCCCCCCTATGTTGCCGCGAAGGTCAATTATAACGACTGGCTCATCTCTCAGTTCTTCAGCAAAAGATAAAACTTGCTGTGCGTATCTATAATCACCACTGCGGTTTTGAAATGGATTGTTCATACTTCTGATTGAAACTACAGGTATTTCGTTTACAAATCGCAGAGAATGTTCTCTCCAAGATGTATTAGTCTGAGTAAAAGATGGTATAAAAGGTTCGGGGGTTAAATCTACTATTGTAAAACTTCCATCGTCAAAAGTTACGTTAAGGCTATAACTATCTTCTCCAATACCAGGTCGAACAAGTCTAACGACAACGGCAGTATAGAAAAACTCTCCAGCTTCGTTTATGGTAAGACGAAAAATTTCGTCTTTTTCATAACCATCAACATTAACTACATATAAGCCTGTATCACGTTTGCGAAGGCCGTTTTCGGTTCTATCAAAGGGTGCGTCCCAAACAAAATAGTTAGCTGACGCAAAAGGTCTCCAAGAATTATCTACTACAAAATGATTATCAGCTATAATCAAAGGTATATTTTCCCATAGTATTTGACTTAATGCAATTATAGACCGAACTTCCTGCCCTTCCCATCGCTGAGCTATGGTCTGCAAGACATCATCCAGTAGAGGCAGAAAAGTCTCGTCACCGCCAAAATAATTATACGCACCGTAAACATAACGAAGCAATTCAAAAAAAGCCTTTGCATCATATTCAGCCTCTTCGCGTGTTATCATTTCCTGTCGGTTATCGTTAATGAAACGAGTCCAATCAATATTGGGGTTATACCACCACCCATCAATCAACGCCAGTAGTCTATCTATATCCGGCTCAGGCGTGATTTTTCGACGAAGGTTTGTTATTGCCAATACCTCTTCTATTGTTTGTGGAGTGGTAATTTTTTCTTGATTGCCACCACCACAGGCAGTTATTAATAGTATAAATACTAACCCCACTAATATTAATGAATATCTCATATATTCCTCCAATGTGATTTTTTCTCTAAAAACAGATACTTAAAGGGTATCCGCTTTCCTATATTTTAATAACTCCAAATAGAATTAAAGCAGAGGACACTATATTCATTAAGCTGTGTATAATCCAGCTTGGCACGATAGAACCATTGCCTATCTTCTCATTCATATATCCCATCAGCCAGGCCGCAGTTGCTGAAAAAATAGTGATTAGAACCACAAGCAATATATCAATATTTGCCGCTAAAAACATAACCCCATGCAATAACCCAAATAAGGTTGCTTGAATAGTATTACCAATAGCAAACCCAAACTTATTGCAAAGGCGTTTATTCATAAAGCCCCTAAAAAAGATTTCCTCACTTAAGCCAGTTTGAATAATAGCATACACAAGTATGGGAATTATACCTCCAAAACCCAACCCTGCAAATCTTGCGTTCGCCAAAATGTATGTATCTTCAAATGTAAAAAGTAAATATAGCCCCGGTGCAAGCAACAAAACAAAAGACAATAGCAATACGATTATGGCTTTGGATTTATTATTAAACTTCGGAAATGTTAAACCAGTCCATGATAACAAATGTTCTTTCTTCCTCGCGCTAAAAAACCACCATAACAGTGGAATTAGGGAGAAAAGAATTAATTGCACTACTGAATTTATTATGGTTTGTATTAACATTAAAATATCCTCCTACCAAGGCGGTTTGGTAAAATAGTGTTAAAACCAAAAACACTGGTGTCAAAAAGTCCTTAAAACACCAGTGTTTTCACATATATAAATGATTTTACTGTTTTACCTTCCACTTGGGACATTCATAATAGTCAATCTGGCTTTGATTTTCTGGATAGCGTCCACAAAAGAAATATGAGAAAAACAATGAATCATAACCAGCACATCGCCCATTTTCGCCAAACAATGGACATTCAAGGCGCGCGCAACAAGATTCTTCACACGCATCACAATTACCTTCTTCACCTTGCCAATCTTCGCGTATACAAACTAGCGAACGGTCAGTATGTTGTTTAGGAGGGTCTGTCAACTTCATAGAATACATGCCTCTATAGCTACTATCAGTCATCGAACGCCATATGACCTTATATATATGTGTCCATGAACGGAAAAAGCTAAATTCCCGAAAAGGCATACTAGGTGCAAACGCGCCTTTATATAACGGTGCGAGTATAAACAAGGCAAGCCCACCAGTTATAAAAAACAAGCCAAATAATAAGTATAAGTACAATCGAGTAATTGCGTGCTTAAATGCCATTAAAATTTCTCCTTTAAGGTTATCATTTAGTGCCTATTTTGCTAATGCGGTTAGTATAACACCTGTGAAGTGTACACTATTACCCGAATATTGGCAAGTTATTTCAGCACTTTAGGCTATTAGACTTCTTCTGAAACCTCATTGCAACAGATTTTTAGCCAAACTTTTTATTTTTCAGCCAGTTTAGTAATGCTTGTGTTTCTGGTATTTTTAGTGCAAAGCAACCTACCATATACACAGTCGCACCAAACCCCACCGGAACTGCAACGGCAAACAATCGTGATAGTTCTAACCGTCCCGTTCCATGCCGCACTGCTAAATACATAATAATTGACATTGCTAGCATTTTGACCGCATCTAGTGTCATCTCTCGCGTCCAAAGGCTATGATTTGGCATTTTACGGCGCAACATCACAAATAATCCCACTGCCGCCGTGCTAATCGCTATTGACGAAGCTAATGCAATCCCTCCTATTTCCATTATAGGAGCTAAGGTAAAGCTTAAAACTAGATTTACAGCCATGGCTATTATTCCAGTTATCAATGGAGCGCGTCCATCCTGCAAAGCATAACAGGCACGACTTAAAATACTCTGCAATCCAAACCCTGTAATTCCCAATGAAAAGAAAAAAAGTGCTGTGGATGTGACCGCCACAGATTTTTCCTGGAAAAGTCCATCTTCATATACCAATCGTACCAATGGTTCTGCAATTGCCATTAGCCCAAATGTTGTTGGGAATAATAAAAAGAACAGCCCACGTAATCTTCCACGTAGAAAAGAGGCAAACCCATCCCAATCCTCACTAACAGCAAAACGCGAAAGCTTAGGGAGAAGCACATTGGCCAATGATAATATAAATAACCCTGCTATTACAACATACAAGCTATTCGCATAAATAATTGCGTTAAAACTATGTCCTCCATCATTTAGGCTACTAGCGGCACGGCTATTCACCCATAGATTAACAGGCCCTACCCATGTAGCCACCATTACAGGCAAGGATAATTGTGCAATTTGGCGTATTCCCTCGTCACGCCAAGGTGCAACCTTAAACCAACGCAAGCGAAATTTCTGCTTTACAAGAAAAGGTACCTGAATCAATAACTGCATTCCCCAGCCTATTACAAAGGCTACTGCTAATCCATAAATCCCAAAATAGTCAATGAAAAAGAAAAAATATATCAAAATAATCCCATTAGTGGCCACACTCATGGCGGCGGGTATATTAAATTCACCAAGGGAATGCAAGATGCCCGTTAAGGAAAATGCTACACCGCTTAAAATCAGAGTTGGGAAAAGAATACGCAATAATACCGTTGCCAACGCATTGACTTCTGGTGCAACATTACCATGTACCAAAATAAGCACAGGTGAGGCAAAAATCATCCCCAATATAGCAATTGTCGCAGTCATCATAAAAATAAGCAAAACAAAACGGGCAGCCAAATCAAAGGCCGCCTGTTTCCCTTTATTTTCAAGATATTGGTTAAATACAGGAATAAAACTAGCCGCAAACACAGCGGCAAACATTACATCCAAAAATAGCCTTGGCAACAAATTGGCCTGTTGAAATGCCGTGGCTTCAATGGTACCGGTACCATAGTTTACAGCAATCATTCTATCACGTAGTACGCCCATTGCCTTACCCACTAGCGTAATAACCATCATTACGCTAACGGTTGTTAGCAAAGATTTTTCTTTAATAGGTGTAGACATTAAAAAACTCATCTCCATAGAAGGCTTCATCTATTTCTTCTTCTATATAAGTGAAATCATACCATATTTGTTGGCCTATATTACGAAAATCAATTGTAGCTGCACGTCCTGACATACCCAGGTCAATATAGCGAATTCCGTCACGCATGGTTAATCCAGGAGTGTGATTTCTATTTGAAACTACAAACACAGTGCGTCCGCGTTCCTGTTGGTTTTGTAACGCCTGATGGAATAAATCAAATTCCTGTGAACGACCCCCAAAGCGTACCAACGGGTTAACATCCATTTTAATAATTATAAATTCGGCTTGACCACGTTCGATATCATTAATAAAACGATTCCACTGCCAAACATCACTGGCAATAAGTCCACCTTGCGCCGCGGTCATTTGTAGTACAACTCCTCGCCCTGCTTGCCAGGCATAGTAGTTAAATGAGCCATAACCCGGCAATAAAAGGCTAAAATCAAAGGCTTCCCCTGAGGCTATCGGTGTAATTGGAACACGCAACGGGTCAGAAAACGGGGTATTCTGTGGTATTGGAAAAGGTGATTCAAAATGCCCTCCAACTGAAACGGGCAAATGTGCTTGAACATTGCCTAAAGTCGCGGTAATAAACCCGCCCCCCATTTGTTGAGGAAAAAAGATATTATCCGACACAAACCCCAATTCAGGCGGTGTTACAGTAAAATGCACTTGTCCCATATCTTGACCAAATGAAACTGCAACCCCTGAAGCCGTAGTACCAGAAAGAGCAAGGGGTGCTACCATTCCCTCAAAAGCAAGTATTGGAGACATACTAAAATGTAATGCCATTACATCTTCTACCAGATATATTTTGCTAACTGACAAATTACCATACCTTGCTTCAATCAACAAATGTCCTGGACGGTCTGGAAGATAAGTATTGCCATTCCAACTTCCTGAAGCGGGCTGGCGATTTCCATAAATATCTGTAAAATATGCAGAAAACTCAACACCCGCAGGATTAATGCCAATACGATGATAATAAGCATCCAGCCCATAAACATCCAATGTTAAAGTACCACCACGCAATACACTACGCTCATACGGACGAAGAACCAATTGCGTTGGCGCGCCTGGTGTAGAACTATCGAAAATACCAAAGGCGTTCATTACGGCACGCTGTGAACCTTCAGAAAGAGTATTAACTACCCTTAACGGCCCACGAGCAGGTTGCTGTGCCACCATAGTTGCCGAACCGCCGCCATCAAAGTGCATTGCATCAGCAACACCATAACGTATCAATAGGTTAGCCATTTCTTCATGAGTTGCCCCTACAGAATGAGTACGTCCATCCACAGTCATTAAAATAAGGTTGCGCCTATCATGAGTAATGCCAATGGCACTACGTGGATGCCGTCCAGGCGGAGCCACCCCTGTATCATGTACAATCTGCCCATTAAACAAAATTAACCCGCCACCGCCAATAGCCGTATTTATTTGCGAAAAACCCATTTCTAGGTTACTACTATAAACATGAAATTCGGCTTGATTACCACGCCAAAGGTCAGTACGGTATCTGAATGCGGCTTCTGCGGTAGTAACAAGCACAAAACCGTTTTCTGGCACGTATACGGCTTGCCCTGGATTGGATACCCCCGTAACTATGCCGTCTTCAACTATAGTTTTTACCAAATTCAAATGCGGAAAACGCTGAATCAAACTGGTAGTAAACATCATACCTTCTCGTGTAATGATTACTGGCCTATACAAATTGTGTACCTTGTTAACAGAAGCGATACTATAAGGATAGTTAAACTGGTGCCGTCCGTTTACCAACAATACAACATTTGGAGTAATATAACGCATAAAAGGGAAACCATTTTGGTCTATAAAAAATGTAGCAAACTCATTGTATCCGCGATTATACGAAGCCGAAATGGAATGCAATTGCCCATCAGCAATAACTGGGCCAAAAGCCAGGGAATGGTTGCTACCTGGTATCATGCCAAAAAAATCTGCATTGATACCAGCAATGGCACCTGCACCTGAAACCAAATTAAGGGTAGTTTCTCGCAAGCCCAATTCTCGATGTGATTCTATTGGTGCTACCGTAATATTTGGGTCATTTAGCGGAACGGTCAATATATGTACGTCCAATAGCCCCGCTGTGGTAACTTGCCGATTACGTTCATAAATCACGCCTCTTGATAGCGTGGTCTGCTCCCTATGCTCAAATAGCAAATGAGAGGCTTGTACAGATATAGGTGATAGCATCATTAACATTAAACCAATGGTAATAAATACAATTTTTCCGCGTAAATTCAAAACATCACTCCTCCAATATAAATCTTGTTAATATAAATCCTATGTCATGTGTAGCAAGTAGTATTTCATGGTAATCCTTCACATGAATTTTTCACATGAATAACTATATCAAAAAAGGACAGGAATGTACATTACAATTTCCGCCGTATGCTCTTATGAATTCAAATATTCTCCATAATGACCAATGTTTTTTAGAATGAGATATCAAGACATAAAAAATCCGTCTGACTGTGCAACACAGTTAGACGGATAAATAATTCTAAAGCTTTAATAGTAATTACCCAATTGTAATGCCCTGTTTTAGCAAAATAAAAAAAGCCCGTAAACACGGGCTTTTGCAAGCGCGAAACCAGATTCGAACTGGCGGCCCTCGCCTTGGCAAGGCGATGCTCTACCACTGAGCCATTCGCGCAAAAACATATCCAAAACAAAATTGTTGTCTCTGGACATGAAAGGATTATAACACCATCCAATTTTATTGTCAATAGGTTGGCTACATTAAATTTTAGTTCGCCAATAGGCTGGTTACTATTCACTTTTTTTTCACCTTACATATGTCACAAACGGGATAACGTGTTTAGAATCTGTCCAATATCGTAGCTATACAAATACCCACATATGGAGAACGGCCAACATTTCGCGCAAATAATTCACTGGCCAAGCATACCAGTCGGTATACGCTCCTATTCGATTAACGTAAAGCCCAACGCGCCGCGCCGTGCGAACGGAACGGTATATATGAAAATCATTGGTGACTAGAACCGCACTAAAACCACCTGGAAAATGTTCATTCAGTATTTGTTTTGCAAATATAAGATTTTCATAAGTGGAAGTTGAGAGTTCTTCCAGCAGAATACGTTCTCGTGGTACACCTCTAGCCGCCAAATATCGTGCCATTGCTTCCGCTTCGGTAATCACTGCCCTATTCCCAAGTCCGCCACAAACAATAATATATGCGTCAGGATTTTTTCGCCAATAGTATAAAGCTGTATCTAAACGGCTGGCTAGAGGACGAGTTACATTTTCACCAATAATCCCTGCCCCCAAAACAATTATCGCGTTCTCATTATAATCCACATTGCTTGAATTGCCGTAAATAAACAAGAAAAGCACAAGCGCGACGGGGAATAGGCTAGAAACACCCACGGCAATATGCAATTTCTTAGGTATCCGTTCAAATAATAAGGCATACGCTATGGCAAATATAGAGATACCTGCTTGTAGTGCGAATCCTGCGGTGAAATTCGATACTCTAAACAGAAAAATCACGTTTGCCAATGACAAAATCCCAAATACCAAAAGGCTAACTTTCACAAATTTTCTAATATAAATTTCCATAAAAGTTCTAAAATTTATTCCCATAATACCCACCTCATTAATATTTACAAACACTAGACCTCTTCTGATGGACAAATAAATTTCCCATCCATCAATTCTAGCAGCTTAAACCGATACTGTAAACAAATTCAGAAGAACTGACCTGTCCGAACTGTATACAATCCCAATATTAGGGAAACAATCACAGTAAAGGACAATGAAATCAAAAAACATCAAAAAATTAAAAAAGCGTACAACACAAGACATACTGAAACCAACAATAACATATGTTAGGAGTTAACAAAATGGGAAAAAAAGAGTATATGGGAAGAAAAGAGCGAGTAATACTTATCAAAGGCGATGCAACAAAATGGTATGAGCAAGCTATTTTTATCGTAAATAAGGACATACCGCCTGAAAATATCCCGGTGGATTTTGTGGCTGAGGCTGAAAAGATTATCAATAATTACATTATAAAAAAGAGGCAAAAGGCCTATACAGCCCTTGCCCCAACAAAGAACTCAAATGTTGCTATTGCCACTGCACCTGTTTCAATACCAGCAACTGCCCCAGTTCAAAAAAAAGCAAAAAAACGGGGATGGTTTGACTTTATGCTTAACGCCTTTATGGTATTGGGATGTTTAGCTATCGTGATAATACTGGCAATTGGATTTTTAGCTTAGCTCTTGGCTAAGCTTTTTTACTTATATTGTTAATTTATCCGCCAACGTGCAAGTGCATTGTCTAAAATGGCCTGTTGGGATTCGTGGAATTGCTCAACTGCTTGATTAACAGTCATGGTTTCGTTAACAAATATGTCTGCAAAGCCGCTATTTACCCAATAGTAGGTGGGGACTGCTTGTCCTAAATCGAATTTCCCTTGGTTGCGCATAATATCCAATGCACGTTCTGCATCAAAGGGGCTATGGAAAGCATTGTGAACCTGTACGCGTTCTTCTATACGCAACGCGTTCCAGTCAGCCTGTTGGAAAATTGCGTCAAATACGGTTAGCACTTCATTTGGGTTTGGTATACCACGTGGGATTACCATACCTGGACTAAACCCTTTTACAAAAGTGTATCCTTTATCATTATCAGGCCCTGTAGGAAATGGGACAATCGTATATGAAAAGCCAATTTCAGATTGATGTTGCAGTAACCATTCGCTAATGGGAAAAAACGCGGCTCGACCTTGCAAAAAAGCACGTTGATTGCCACGTAAATCATGAACGCCGTGATGGTAGTACCAAGTTCGGTCATTCCTAAAAATCTGCATTGCGAATTCCAAGGCGGCAATGGTATGAGGACGGCCATAACCAGGTGCATAATTGTATACTGTTATCCCATCATTTGCGGCAATCAAATGAGCAATAATTTCAGCGGGCATTCCACTAATGCCATAATATTGCACTCCATCCACGCCTATACCCGTAGTTTGATTAAGAATGGCGCGGAAAGCTTCAAAATCCCATTCGCCCAACAACCACAATTCAAGAGGGTCTTCTTCCACACCCATTGCCCGCAAAACATCACGGTTCACACCCAAAAAAGCACCTTCTAAAGGAAGTAAGTGGTTTGGTCTAAACGACCAATACAAATCTACAAACTGCGCATTTGGCACAATCGCCGAAGGCTCTTGAAAAAAAGTTTCTACACGCACGAATTCATCCAATGCGTAGATTAAATCGCTTGTAATAGCTGGAAACATCATATCTCCGCTTAGCCATATCGTTTCTGCAAGCGGGCGACCTGACCTTGCACCCAAGGACATTCGAGGCAATAAATCAAGATGACCTATAACAGGCGTGCTAATTGTAACATTATAAGCATGACTAATATGCTGTATATATTCATGAGGCATTGAACCTAAATATGGCCATGAAGCCACAATCCGAATTTCACGCCCGCCCATATCTTGTATAAATCCGCGGGGAAGCTCATCTTCATCTACACCATGAGATTCCCTGCCGCAGGCCGACAATACTGCAAACATAATAAACAGGGCAAACAGAATGTCTTTCTGCATAATATTGACTTTACCTCCAAAATGATATATCCTGTATATGTCGGGCGATTAACTCAGTTGGTAGAGTGCCATCTTGACGTGGTGGAAGTCGTGGGTTCAAGTCCCTCATCGCCCAGATTTTATTTACATATTTTCAGAAAAGCCCTACATTTCTAGCAGAAATGTAGGGCTTTTCTTCTGCCTTTAGGAATATATCCTATTCCCACACAGTAACAGTTACACTTTCGATTACCACATTATCGACAGGACGGTGCCCAGCACCCACTTCAACTGCGGCAATGGCATCCACTACATCCATTCCAGATACAACATGTCCAAAAACGGTATGTCCATCTGGGTTCATTACCCAATCCAAATGAGGCGTTCCACCAAGCTCCAGATATAAGTTTATCTTATCTGTTGGAAGTACTCTGTCAAGTGTTACAAAAACGCCTTCCTCTTCATCATAACCTATAACTTCTTCCTGGTTGTCCAGTGCTTCCTCAAAAAAGGCACGAGTACCAGGGTCTAGGCTGTCATTCTGCACGATGTAGAATTGGCTTCCCATCAAAGCTGGATGGCCAGGGTGTGCCATTGCTAACGCGCCCCTAAAGTGCCGCAACTCATAACTAAACTCAGGTCCAAAAGGATGTCCCCAAATATTGTCACCCCCACTGCCTGTACCCTCTGGGTCGCCGCTTTGTATCATAAAATCACTGATTACACGATGAAAAATTACCCCATCATAAAAACCGTTACGTGCATGAGTAACGAAGTTTTCATAAGTTAATGGTGTTTCATCTGGGAAAAAACGCAAAGTAATGTCTCCCATACTAGTATGCAGTATTACAATAGTATCGCCGGGTTGAGGCGGTGCAAACTGTATATGACCTGTATCAACTGTAAAAGCAGGTGGTATCTCTACCTCGGCCGTTTCATATTGTGAGGGTTCCGACCCAACTGATGTGTTACTTGGTGATGCCGCGCTTCCTGGCCCTGCACAAGCCGCCAATAATCCCACCGCACACACTCCTGCTACAAAAGCGGGTATTTTCTTAAACATTTCTTAAATCTCTCCTTTGAAATCAAGTCTTTGCAGACTTCCAATTCTTGCCGCAATCGGCACTGAGTGCCATTATATCAGAATCCTATGAAATATTCCATAGAAATATTCCATAGAACTCCTCATAGGAACATTCCATAAAAACTCCAGTTATACCAAATGTCAAAAAATTTCAAAAAAGCAGTTGACAGCTTTATTGTTCTGTTGTATTATGCAATTAGAACAATAACTCAATCGTACAATTTTTCAAGCACAGGAGGTGAAATTAGTGGAATACAACAATAAACTACCTATTTACCTACAGATAATGGACAATATTTTGCTTTCCATCGCAAAAGGAGAGCTAGTACCTGGTGATAAAGTGGCACCAGTACGGGAAATGGCGGCAGATTTTAAGGTAAACCCAAATACCATGCAAAAGTCTTTGGCTAAGCTTGAAGATATGGGTTATCTATTTTCAGAACGGACAAGTGGACGTTATGTTACCCGGGATATAGCGATTATTGCACGTTTGAAATCCAGCTTCCCAGAACAAATTACAAAAAGGTATGTAAATGAAATGTTAGAGTATGGAATGGCACAAGAAGCAATAGTGGATTATGTACATCGCTATGTAGAGAATATAGAGAAGGCAGAAAGGGTGGGCAACGATGGATAACGTTTTGGAAATTCATAATTTAAGCAAAAACTACGGACAAAAAACAGCATTAAATGGAATATCCTTTGATATTCCAGCTGGTAAAATTGTGGGGGTACTTGGCCCCAACGGTAGCGGAAAAACTACCCTTATTAAGATTATAATGGGACTGTTGCAGGATTATGGCGGCGAAGTACACATTGTAGGATTCCCACCTGGACATTTGGCAAACAAACATATTGCCTATTTGCCAGATGTAAACCATATTCCGGTATGGTTTACGGCAGATCGCGCCATATCTTTCTTCGGGGATTTTTATGAAGATTTTGACAAAAATCGTGCGGTAGAAATGTTAGATACCATGAAAATCCCACGTGACAAGAAGATTAAGACTCTATCAAGAGGAATGCAGGAAAAGGTTAATTTATCACTCACTATGGGACGACAAGCCAAATTGTATGTAATGGACGAACCTATAGGAGCAGTTGACCCAGCTTCACGAGAATTTATTCTTGAAACCATTTTGCGATATCAGCCAGAAGGAAGCTCCATTTTGCTTTCTACCCATATTATTGCTGATATAGAACCAATTTTGGACATGGCCATTTTCCTTAAAGATGGGATAATCGTCATATGCGACGAGGCTGAGAAAGTTCGCGAAGAAAGAAAACTATCGTTGGACCAGTTGTTTAGGGAGGTATTCAAAAATGTTTATTAAACAGTTGAAATACGATTTGTTATTTGGGCGGGATGCCTTCTTCGGTATGGGCGCGTTGTTACTTGGAGTTTCTATTATTATGGCGATGGTTATTTCAGCCCAAGAACAAGGCGGAGCAATGAGTAGTGTCGGGCTTACGATTGTAGTTAGCGTGATTTTTGCAATAACTGTGACAATCGCAAGTGTTGCAACCATTGGTCAGCTCTTTAGCTTGTTTAGCAAAAGTTTCTTTGGAAAAAGCGGGTATCTTATGCTAACGCTTCCTGTAACGCGAGCAACACAGATAATTTCAAAACTGACTGCCGCAATTATATGGTCCAACTATATGGCACTAGTTGCGTTTTTAATGCTAGTGATTTTTGCCATCATACTTGTCGATGAAAATTCGTGGAATATGGCACGTACTATGAATGGTAGCTGGAGTCTTGCACATATATGGGAGTTTATCCGAGGCTATTTTGCAATTAACACATTTATTTTTATGCTTATATCCATTGTGTATTTAGGCATAACCTTGGGTAACTCTACTTTTGGGCGTATGCGTATACATGGTTTTATAGCTGGAGTTACAAGCCTTCTGTATTTCGCGCTTTCTATGTGGACTATTTATAGAATGGAACGCCTGTTTCATCCAATTACTCCAGCAAATATGGATTTATATGGATACGCTACTGTTGTAGTTTTCATCGCATTTGGGGTTGTGGCTGTTGTTATTACTTATCATTTACTTAGTAAACGAGTAGATTTACAGTAGTTTTGTACATTTTCGCAATTATACCCGAGAGCGAACCCCCCGATAATCTTGATTTAATCAAGGTTATCGGGGGGTTATTTTTCAAAACTACAAAACTCTTTTGAAATATCGATATGAGACTAAAGCCACAATCATCATTATAAAAGTAGCACCAAATATAACATACCAGGGTGTAGCAGAAAATTCTTGAAATAACCGTCCTTGTAGGGGATAGCCTATTGATTGCCCGATAAAAGGTACAACCATAAGAACAGACAAAACCTTTCCTATAAGTTCAGAAGGCGTTTCTTTTTGAATGTAGGTCATTACCGCAATGCTAAACACCTTGCCAGCGAATATAAATATAGTACCTACTGCTACAATGATTACATATGCTAACATTTGTGGCACATCAAATAAGAAAATCAAGCCCATAGGCACAGAACATATAATGCCGATAATCACGAATATAAAACCTTTTGGTATGTTTAGACGTGTACCCAATGCACCAGCCGCGATACCGCCTACCACACCACCGAACATCATAATTGCAAGTGCCATTCCAACATGCGTCATGCTCATGCCTAAATGCACAGTAATTAGTACAGGCAACCCAATCATTATCATAGAGCCAAACACTAACTCCATGATAAATACAGGAATAATACATCTTGAAATTGTAGGCTTTTCATTCAATATAAAGCGTAAAGAAATAGCTAAATCACCCTTTATTATTTGTGCTATATTGCCAGAGGCTTCTTGTTTTTTGTAAGGTACACGAATAAACAAATCTACAATCGCAGTGACGATAAAACATACAGCGCAACCAATCAAAATTGGAAATAGGCCAAATCTATCGTAAAGAATCCCTGAAACAGCCATGCCTCCAGTCATAGACAGCATATTTACGACCATAATAACTGCATTACCAGAAGCCAACTTGTCGGACGGAGCAAGCAACGAAATACTTGAAGCTGTTGTTGCCATATAGATAGCTTGAATAGCGTTAAAAGCCAGTAGCTTCACAATAACAATAAGCACTACCTCAGTAAATAATCCACTTATCAGCATATATCCTACAATAACAGCCGTTATGGAAACATCTAGCCAAAACATAAGCCTGTGCTTTTTGAATCGGTCTGCCATAATTCCACCAATAGGTGTCATTATAATAAGAGATGCAACAGGCAAGCCCATAGCCAACCCATACATAGAAGCAGAGCCACTAATGTTTAGTATATGAAGAGGCAAGAGGGTAGAGATTATCATATTTCCAAATAAGGACATTATCTGCCCGATTACTAATAACGTAAAATTCTTGTTCCATAGGTTTTTGCTTGTTTGTTCCATTTTTCATTCCCCTTTAATTTTTATTTACAGTGCAATCTTGACTAAATCCATTGTAAAGTCTATACTGAGTATAGAGTCAACACCGAATTTCAAAATTGGAGGAAGAATTTTATGAACCAAGAAAAGAAATTATTATCCATTGGAGAAATGGCTAAGTTGACAGATGTAAGTATTCAAGCATTACGTTATTACGAGCGCAAAAATATAATTAAGCCAGCATATATTAACCCTGATTCGGGATATCGCTACTACTCGCCAGACCAAACATATTTCATTCAGCTAATAATTAATTGTGTAAACCTTGATATACCCTTAAAAGAATTGGTTGGAGCATTTAATGCAGATGATATGGACGGATTTCGTGATTTTTTTGAAAGGAATAAGGCAGTAGCCGAAAAAAAAGCCAAGTTAATAAACGCAAGTATAAACGGTTACAAAGCCGTGTTAGAAAAAATGGAGCTTGCCACTCTCTATAATATTGGGGAAATTTATTCAAGAGAATATCCTGAAAAGATTTATTTCTTGAAACCCTATAGTAAACCGCTAAAAGATGAAAGTCGATTACTGTTATTTCTTAAAATGGCACAGGAACTACACGGCAAAAACTTTAATCGCATAACCATTGAAGATAATTTGGACGAACTACTCGGATTACCAGACATTGGTTTTATCACACAGCACTCACCAAATAATGTTGATTATTTCGTCTTCGGAGAAATTACTAAGCAAATGATAACGGAAAACTGTATGTTATTACCCGCTGGCACATATTTTTTTAGACAAGATAAAAACAGTCAACTGGAAAATGCAGTAGAACTTTTCAAGGAGTATCTAATTGGCGTAGATAATTTTATAATAATCGAAACAGAAGAACCATTCCTTAGTAGGAGCAAAGTCAACCAACCTATATATGAACTTAGGCTGATTTTTTGATTTTCTATTCAGTAATAATGTGGCTTATCTTAGTTATACACGTTATATGTAGTATAGAGATATTGGTGTAGTAAGAAATTGGGATTGGCTTTGGTTTTCCCCCGAACCAAAACACAATCCAATTTTTAGATTGATTTCTGTGATTTTTATGGAGCTAACGCCTTGACGGTATCAACTGTTTTGTGTATCATGTGAAAATAAGTATGTGGTGGGCTACAAGTGTAACGTTAATAAGATTTTGTAGCACCACGATAAAGCTCTGCGAATAACGCAAAATTTGCAAACTTTGTAAAAAGACAATGCAAATGACCGTCGGAGGGAGGGTAGTTCATGTCAGAGGTTAAAGTTAAAGACAACGAATCTTTGGATAGCGCGCTTCGGCGTTTCAAACGAAGTTGTGCCAAGGCGGGGATCATGGGGGAAGTACGCAAGAGAGAACATTACGATAAGCCTAGCGTCAGGAAAAAAAAGAAATCCGAAGCGGCCCGTAAGCGTAAGTTTAATTAGCCCCTCCACGAAATATAAAAAAAGCCCTTCCGATTTTGTACGGGAGGGCTTTTCCGAATTTTTTAGCTTTTCATTTTTAGCAGAAGCAAAATAATATGAATACGTGAGGTTTTCTTATGTTAAAATCAGAATACAAGAAAGGTGCCATTCTTTTTAATGAAGGCGAACCCTTACAGCAAATTTTATTTATTTCCAAGGGTACTGCAAAAGCTGAATTTATGGGGCGCACCCTCTCTTTTGAGCAGGGTGATGCAATAGGACTTAGTGACCTTAGCGTTGGTACACATAGTCGGACATATATTGCAGATTCGGACATAGTTGCATTTTCATATTCTTATGACAACCCCCGGACATTAGGAAAACTACTAAGCGAAAATGCGGATGTTGCCAACTTGTTAGTTGGTTCCATGTGCCGTCAGCTTGTAGGATTATTGCAGTACAGAGCTATGTTAAGGAAGGAAGTTGATGGTGCCAACAAACTAATTGCAGAAGTATACCCTCAGTATGAAAGATTATGCAATTTATATGCTTTTTCGGCCAAAAAGCTTCCAGACATTACAGAAACTGAACAGGTACCAGATTTAATTGAAGACTGGCTCCCAAGTTACTACATTGAAATAATGGAACTAATCCCTGGCGTACAAAAACTCTTTTTTGCCCAACCGGGCATATCATTGGGGTTTCTTTGCAGAAGTGCGGACGATTATTTGCGGTTAATGCAAGCTTGCGAGGATTATCATAAATACTTAACAGAAGTTTCCCCAAATTTCTTAAATAGAGATGGGCATGATTTGTTTGCCCTTATTTCTGACCTGCATTTGGATGCAATCAATATAAGGGGCGCGGATGCCGCTGTAGAACCATTTGTAAAATTGTTAACAAGTCTGTTACCAAATATGACAGGTATTGACCCTGTAGTTTACAAGGAACGCTACAAAGCTTATTTAGACAGCTTAAAGGTAAAACGTGCTTCTCAAGAAATGACAGACGCACCGTCTGAATCTGGTGTTAAACAGAATTTATCCGATTCCTTAGATGTTATCCTCAACTATTCTGAAGGTCCAGAAGAAGAATTCAACAAATTTAGGCGTTGTGTATATGAATACAGAGCCCTTCCTGATCGGGGAAGTTCTAATGAAGTTGCATATCGTTTGCGCCGCGAACTAACAGAACTTTTCTATATTGTATATCGTAGTGTGTTTATGAAGAGCCTTAAAGACCCTGCAATGCCTACAGTAATAAAAATGTTCCTTAATTTTGGGTATGTTGATGCCGCGCTTGCAGGATATGACAATGCGGACTATTTGTACTCAATTGCCGATTCTCTAAAGGGTAGCCCTGAAGCTGGGGTTTACACAATTTTAGAATGGCTGACCGCAATATATAAAGGCGATAAAGAGCCTTGTCGTAACGATTTTGATGAAGATTATGCGGCACATGTACAAGGATTAAAAGCCCAGCGCAAGATAGACGAAAAGGAAGAAAAACGTCTTTTGGAGGATACAGAGGGCAAGTTGCAATTTGAGTTGGAAAATGTATTTCCTATTGTCAACAAAGTGACATTTGGACGTGTAACAACATTTTGTCCATTGTTCTCAGATAATAATGTACAGCGTGGGCTTGATGTTTCTATGGTAACACCTAAAATGACCGAAGAAGTTTTTGATGAAGTTCGCAATGTTGACTTTACGGCATATTATCGCGAAATAGTGTATACTAACCCGGAAGCGGGTGTGCCCAGGGAGTATATCAATGTAGAAATACGACCAACCATCATACTTACCCCTCTTATGGGTACTCGTGGTACTATGTGGCAGGAAATAGAAGGCCGAAAACGGAATACACCAGCCCGCATATTTTTACCTATATTCTTATTGGGCGATATAAAAAATGTGCTTATTCGCTTGACAGCGGAATATCGTTGGGAAATGTGCAAACGTATACAAGGGCCACGTTGGACTGATATTACCGACCCATCCCTAACTGCTGAATTTTTTGACTATTTGCAATTTTATAAGAGCAATCGTGAACTTTCGACGGATGTTAAAGCCGCCGTTAAAACAGAACTTGTACGTGCTAAAAACACTTACAAATCGGTATTTGTCTCCAATTATGTTGACTGGGTTGTTTATGAAGCTAACGGTTCTCCACGGCTAAATAAATTTGCACGTAGGATTTTTTCTGTTTATTGTCCGTTTGCATTGCCAATACGAGAAAAGTTAACGCTTAACCCGCAATACGCCGAACTGCTTAGACGCTATGACTTGAAACAGCAACAACGAATTCAGCATTTAATTAGAGTAACACAGAAAATCGGTCAAGCAGGTCTGGAAGTGCCACAAGAACTTCTGGATGAACTGGAATATGTGCAAAGCTAGTGTTTCCACTAAGGAATGGGCGAAAAATTTGGGAAGTTATTTTTTAGACATTCCTAAAATACGACGCGCTTTGATGCAAGTTTAGAGCGATTTTTGAAACAGTTCTCAGATAAATTCATGGAACTGGTAACAATAAATGTCATTTGGAACATTCGTTTGCAATTTTCCAAGGGTATGCTATAATGCAGGAAATAAGAACTACTGGAGGTGTTTATTTGTCTAAAGCAACTGCTGATACTTCCCACAAACTCCCACTCAAAATGAGCAAAACATTGACTTCTAAGCAACAAATGATATTTGACTATTTGAAATCAGAAGTAAGACTGAAAGGCTTCCCGCCAACAGTACGCGAAATCTGTGATGCAGTGGGACTAAACTCCACTTCCACTGTTCATGCACATTTAGAATCATTAGAACGCAAGGGTTATATTAGGCGTTCGCCTACTAAAAATCGTGCAACCGAAATATTACATGACGATTTTTACAGCCCTATGCGAAACATGACTCTTGTACCAATAGTAGGGAATGTAGCCGCAGGAATGCCCATCTTTGCTGACGAAAATATTGAGGACACTTACCCTGTCCCCTTGAGTCTGGTTAAGGATGATATATGTTTTATGCTTCATGTAAAAGGCGATAGCATGATTGACGAAGGCATTTATGATGGTGATATGGTTTTGGTACGGCAACAGAAAACTGCCTCCAATGGCGATATTGTTATTGCATTGATTGAAGATTCGGCTACAGTCAAGATGTTTTACCGAGAAGGCGGACATATTCGACTCCAGCCTGCTAATGAAGCATTTGCCCCTATGATTATGGAAAATTGTGAAATTCTGGGTAAGGTCATTGGGTTGTATCGTAAATATTAAGGAATGGGCGAAAAAAACCTTCTCAAAAATTTGGGATGTTATACTCGTGAACTGAAACATTCCTAAGCAAAAATCCAATTAAAAAGGGCGTTTGTGCGTTAAATTCAATACAATAACACGATTAACCTTTCGTATTAAGGTGGGGGTGCATAATTTTTTCCAACGGGTGCAAAAATGCACCACCTGAACACGATATCGCAAAATAGCCAAAAAAAGAAGCCTGCGACCAGTTTTTCAACTTGGCACAGGCTTTTTGCGTCCTTTTTTGTTGGTTTTGGTTTTATTTTCAAACTCAACCATTTGCAACGCCTCCGCAGTAATATGGGTTATTGCCTTTTCTGCACCTCAATTAAAATCTTTTCATCTCATCTAGCACAGTTGTAAACAGTTTATTCGCATTGATTAAATAATTCGATAGCACAACGTATGCGAGCTTTTTTTGCTTATCAATAATGAGTAAGGTATCAAATGCACCTGTTCCTCCGTTGTGGGCTATGATTTGGTTTTTTTCACCCACCATAATCCAAGCAAGCCCAGAGCATGATATGTTTTTTCTC
>Ga0123355_10004594_pt1 | contig 20069 bp, 16 predicted proteins | sample TergutEmb28metaG_3_FD_89872 | JGI IMG/M metagenome (GOLD analysis project Ga0123355, IMG submission 89872) | Embiratermes neotenicus P1 segment gut microbial communities from Petit-Saut dam, French Guiana - Emb289 P1 | ecosystem: Host-associated > Arthropoda: Insects > Digestive system > Gut ...
ATCTGTAGGGGCATGAGTTATCAAACCGCCACGGATTGGGCCTACAGCAAGTACGCCTTCACCTTCTTGTACGCCATAAAGGATATCTGTTGCGTTTACAGCCATAGTGATTGCACGACGTACGCGAGCATCACTCAGTGGGCCATCTTGTTGTGTTTGGAAGCCAATGTATGTTAGGCTTGAAGATTGTATTCTCCACCAATCTACATGAGGCATAAATTGAAGATCATGCAATTGTGCTACAGATACACCCATAGAATGTGCTTCACCTGTATCTAACATAGCAAGACGTGTATTTGTATCAGGCACAACGCGGAAGATTATATCGTGGGCAGGAGTTGCACGCCAGTGATTTTCGTTAGGTGTAATTCTTGTATAGTTACCATGGTCACGGTAAACAAATACGAATGGACCTGTACCTATTGGATTGTCGGAAACTGAACGACCACCTGCTGCTGCTTCTTCCATCGCAGATGGAGCCATAATGAATCCAACTTGATGAGTCAAGTGAGCAGTAAATGGAGCAAATGGAAATTGAACTATGATTTCTACAGTATGGTCATCAACTACGATTGTTTCTTCAATCATTTCTAAAATAAATGCGCCCGGAGAAGCATTGTCTGGATCTAAAAGTCTGTCAAATGACATTTTAACAGCTTCCGCAGTAAAAGGTGTGCCATCGTGGAAGTATACACCTTGCCTTAGGCTAAATGTGTAAGTTAAACCATCGGCACTAAGTGTGTAAGACTCTGCCAGCAGTGGCTCCAAAATATCGCCGGGTGCATACCACATAAGTCCTTCAAAAATTTGAGTGGTAAGATCACTTGTAGCTGAGTCGTTTTGTACGATTGGGTCAATTGTTGGAGATTCAGATCCCGTTAGCCATACAACTTCGCCAGCGGCGCCAGCTACAGCTACCGGAGCTTCTTCTTCATCTTCGTCATCATCAGCCGGTGTGGCTGGGGCTGCAGGTGCCGCCGGAGCAGCAGGTGCTGCCGCAGGTTGTTCTGCTGGAGCATCTTCACCGCAGGCTGCGAGTGAAAGTGCAAGAACAGTAACTATGATGAGTAATAGAAAACCACTTAATTTAGTTTTCATTTTCAGTCCTCCCTCTAAGGATAAAAAGTTTTTAATTTCCTAAGGGTTAGTTAATGCCCATTCTAGATTTAAGAATTCACATTACCTTACCCTTAGTCATGGATTATACTCCTGTAAGCGGCTAATGTCAACCATTTATTTCAAAAATATTACAAAAATTTGTGTAGGTCTTTTTGATAAAAGCGTTCAAAGTCGTTACACATCTACGTTAGAAGGCTTTTAAGGCCTATATCTGAACATATCAGTCAATTTTTCAGCAGTCATTTCCTCGCGTGCTTTTCCTGATAAATCCTGTACTATTTTGCCATTATCCATCATGATAGTGCGGTTTCCCAATTCAAGCGCTGAGTGTATATCATGCGTAATAACAATAGTAGTAATTTTGTCTTTCTCTATAATTTCTTTGGTTAGTTTTAGTACTTTTTCTCCGGTAACAGGATCTAAGGCGGCAGTATGCTCGTCTAGCATCAGCAAGTTTGGTGTACAAATAGTTGCCATCAAAAGTGTTATCGCCTGCCGCTGGCCGCCAGATAGTAAGCCCATATTTGTTTTTAGCCTATCTTCTAAGCCCAAATCTAGCAAAGCCAATCGTTCTTTAAAAAGATTAAGTATATTTTTTCCGATACCTATCCTAAATCTTGTTTTAGTTGCAGATTGATAAGCCAGAGCCAAATTTTCTGCAATAGTCATGTTAGGGGCGGTTCCCTTCATGGGATCCTGAAAAAGCCTGCCTATGTATCGTGCTCTTTTGTACTCTGGGAGGAAGGTGATATCTTTTTCATTTAGCATAATTCGTCCGCTATCGGCTAAAAAAACTCCGGAAACAGCATTCATTAAAGTGGACTTACCCGCACCATTACCGCCTACGATTGTCACAAAATCCCCTTCTGGTAAATGCAAAGATACATTATCAAGGGCAACACGCTCGTTAACAGTACCTGCGTTAAAAACTTTAGTTACATTTTCGATACTAAGCATTTCCTTGGGCCGCCCTTCGTTTTAACATGTACACTTCCCACAAACTTTTAGCTGCAGGATAAGAAATTGCAATGGCCACAATTAAGGCAGATATAGCTCTTAAGTTAGCTGGGTTCAATCTAAAACTTAACACCAAAGCAAGGATAATTCTGTATATAACAGCACCAGCCACAACTGCCCCTATATTCCAAATAACTGTGCGACGGCCAAATATTGCTTCTCCTATTATCAGTGAGGCTAAAGCTACAACCACCATTCCAAAGCCCATACCGATATCGGCAAAACCTTGATATTGGGCAATTAAAGCCCCAGATAAAGCGGCAAGTGCATTACCCATAGCTAAACCTATAGATTTTGTAAAAGTTGAGTTAACAGAAGAAGCTCTAACCATATCTTCGTTATCTCCTGTGGCTCTTACGGAAAGGCCGAGACGAGTATGAAAAAATATACTCAGGAAAATGCTTATTGTAAGTACTACAAAAAATGGAATTAGCAAACGCCCATTATTGGCATGGCGTGCAAAAACAGTAAATAATGTCTCTTCTCTTAGCAGGGCAATGTTCGCTCTGCCTCCCATAACAGCCAAATTTACTGAATACAGTGCTGTCATGGTAAGAATCCCAGCCAAGATTGGCTGTATTCGCATTTTTGTTTGCAAAAAAGCACTGCAAAGCCCAGATAAAGCACCAATTATTGCTGCCAGCATAATGCCTAAAAAAGGATAGCCAGCTACAGTTAGGATAGCGCAAACTGATGCTCCTGCAGTAAAGCTGCCCTCTACTGTTAAATCGGCTACGCCTAAAATTCTATATGATACAAAAATCCCTAAGGCCAGCAGTGCATAAATCAAACCTAGTTCTACTGCGCCTGTAAACGCCACCGTTGTCATCATTAATTGCCCTCATAAATTTCTACATAGTCTGGAAGGCCATCCAAGCTAATACCCAGCTCGGCTGCAGTGGCAGCGTTGACTATGGTGCGAAACTCTTCCATTCTGGTCACTGGTAGTTCAGATATAGGCGTACCGGCTAAAACCCTGGACACTAACCTTGCGTTTTCTGCCCCTAAAATAGCATAGTCGATACCTACAGTGGCAAAACCGCCATCCATAACCATAGAGTCTGCACCTGTATATATCGGTAAGCCGGCATCTAGTGCAACCCTGGCAAATACAGGCATGGCAGATGCTACAGTATTGTCAATTGGGGTAAAAAATGCATCCACATGTCCTACTAGTGAAAGCGCAGCCTGCTGCACATCTGCTGTGCTGGTTACAGTCGCTTCCAGATATTCAAAGCCAAGGGTAGCAAAAAGTGCCTTAGCATTGTTAATTACAGAGACAGAGTTAACCTCTCCTAAATTGTAAACGAAACCAAAAGTTTTGGCTTCAGGTGTAAGCTGTTGGGCAAAAGCAAAAATAGATTCTACACAAATTATGTCAGAGGTACCTGTCACGTTTGTGTCTGGATGATCAAAACTTGCGACTAATCCTGCGGCAACAGGGTCTGTAGAGGCTGCAAAAATTACCGGGATATCACTTGTTGCAGCTGCCGCTGCCTGTGCAGCCGGAGTGGCAATCGCAAGTATCAAGTCTACCTCGTTACCTACAAACATTTGGGCTATGGTAGTTAAAGAACCCATATCTCCCTGGCCGTTTCTGTGGTCAAAAATTATGTCTGTGTAGCCCAAATTTTCCATCTCTTCTAAAAAGGATTCACGAATGAGATCCAGTGAGGGATGTTCCATCATTTGTATAATGCCGATAGTGATTTGACCTTCTTGCTGCTCTGTTTGGCAGGCTACTAAAGATAGAGTAAGTACCGTAACGACGACTGCGAGTAAAATTTTCTTCATTTCAAGTCCTCCTTTTGGACAAGGGATAGAAATAAAAAACATCCATCCCTGATAATGTTGATGATCGTTTTCATCTTCGATGAAAGCCGACATCTATACCAAGGACGGATGTTGAAATATCCGCGGTGCCACCTTGTTTCATGGGTTATCCCCATGCTCTTATGGGATACTAACATATCCCCCGCAACTAACGTATGCGCTTACGTCATGGAATACTCGGTAATTTTTGTAAAAACCTTTGACCATGCCCTCAACGGTCCATTTGACAATCCGCTTTTCCCACCCGTTCTCAGCTATCGGGTTCTCTGTAGGGTGCGTAAATGCCGTTACTTCCGTCTCAACAGTTTACAAACTATTATACCAGCTTACTGGTAGATGTCAAGGAAAAATTTCCCTTGATCTTTTGGTAAAAAGCGTTCAAACTCGCTAAACATCTGTGTTTAAACGCTTTTTAAATAAAATTATCTTAATGTCGCATTAAAGAAGAACGGCGCAACTGAGAAGTTTACGAACAAACCATCTATGCCATATACTCCCGTAGTTGAGTTTGGATGGAACAAGAATATAGCAGGTGCATCGTAAATAAGAATTTCTGTTACTTCTCTGTAAAGGGCATCTCTTTCTGCCGGATCTACAGATACACGTGCGCGATCTAGTAAATCATCTATTACTGGGTTATCGTAGAAGAATCTGTTAGCAGCACCAATTTCGTTAGAGTGCCATAATGGGAATATACCATAGTCCGCATCACCTGTCATGGTAACCCAGCCAAGCAAGAACATATCATGCAGGCCTTGGGCTGTTTGCTCCAGGTACGTACCCCACTCTAAAACTACTATCTCTACATCAATACCGATAACAGCAAGGTTGGCTTGAACAAGCTCGGCTATACGTGGGCCGGCTATTCCGCCGTCATTTATCCAGAATGTGGTTGCAAAACCATCCGGGAATCCGGCTTCTGCCAAAAGTTCTCTTGCTGCATCTGGGTCAAACGGTAAGCCTGGTACATCTGTAGGTGCATGGGTTACTACACCACCGCGTATTGGGCCTACAGCCTGTATGCCTTGGCCTTCTTGCACACCGTAAAGGATATCCAGTGTGTTTACAGCCATTGTAACTGCGCGGCGTACACGAGCGTCACTAAATGGCCCGTCTTGTTGTGTTTGGAAGCCTATGTATTGCAAAGTTACTGTTTCTGTAAGCACTCTGTCTACATGAGGCATTCTGTCTAAGTCATGCAGCTGCACTGCAGCTACACCCATAACGTTAGCTTCGCCTATTTCTAACATAGCAAGACGTGTAGAAGGATCAGGCACAACATGGAAAATTACATCATGTGCAGGTGTGTTCCCACTCCAGTGATTTGGGTTAGGTACAATTCTTGTATAGTTACCATGATCGCGATAGCCGAGCATAAACGGCCCAGTACCTACTGGGTTTTCAGCAATAGAACGTCCGCCGGCAGCTGCTTCTTCTAAAGCAGCAGGAGACATAATAAACCCAACCATGTGCGTTAAGTGAGCTGTGAACGGTGAAAACGGAAACTCTAACACGATATCTACTGTATAATCATCAACTACGATAATTTCTTCAATCATCTCTAGGATAAATGCACCCGGAGAAGCACTTGCAGGGTCTAACAACCTCTCTAAAGACAACTTAACAGCTTCAGCTGTAAAATATGTACCATCGTGGAAATAAACGCCTTGTCTTAGGTTGAATGTGTAAGTCATAGCATCAGCACTGATAGTGTAAGACTCTGCCAATCTAGGCTCTAGGATATCGCCTGGTGCGTACCACATAAGGCCTTCCATCATTTGTACTACAATGTCCCTTGTAGCTGTGTCGTTTTGCACGATAGGGTCTAAGGTTGGAGACTCGCTACCTACTACCATTACAATTTCGCCTCTGTCGCTTGCTGCAACAGCAGGTGCTTCTTCTTCATCTTCTGCATCTGCAGCAGCAGGTTCCGCTGGGGCAGCAGGTGCATCCAGAGCAGCTGCTGGTTCTTGCACCGGGGCATCTTCTCCACATGCTGCCAATGTCAGCATAAGTACAGTGATAATTGCTAGAAATAGAAAACCTCTAGTTTTCATTTTTCATTCCTCCCTCATAGGAAATATAGTTTTTTGTTGCCAAAAGGTTAGGTAATACCCATTGTAATTTTTATTACACTTACATTACCTCATCTTTAGTAGTGGACTATACTATTTATTTTATCGTATGTCAAGTCTTTTGTTACAAAAATATGTCAAGTTTTTGTGTTTTATGATTCTATATACAAAAACATTTTGTGACATTCTAATGTAGATAAACTTTTAATTGACCCACAGCTTTTTTAGGAGTAAAATAGATTCTGAGCACATATGAGGAAATCTTCATTGGAAATTTTCATATGTAAATACTTTCAGAGAGAGTGAGTGTATGCAGCGCAGAAAACCTTTATCAAAGTTTTTAAAAAATTATCAAGTAGTCATCGGCTTGACAGTTGTACTGTTTTTCATATTTGTCGCTATATTTGCGCCGGTTTTGGCTCCCCACGATCCACTCTACACAGATGTACAAATTAGATTACAACCCCCATGTTCGGAACATCCCTTAGGGACAGACGACCTTGGGCGAGACATGATGAGCCGTGTAATTTTTGGGGCAAGGGTTTCCCTGACCGTAGGCTTTTTGGCCACCATAATGGGCGGCTCGGTTGGGATACTGTATGGGATTATCCAGGGATATTTTGGCGGCAAAATAGATGCCCTTATGGGACGCCTAGTAGATATTCAGCTGGCCTTCCCCGGTATACTGCTTGCCATTGCCTTAATAGCGATATTAGGACCCGGTACAGATAGCGTTATAGTTGCGATTTCCATATTTGCTATACCCTCGTTCTCTAGGATAGCCAGGGGTGGAACTTTAAATGTTAAAAAGCTTGAATATATAGATGCTATACGTGCATTAGGTGCATCAGATCTGCGAATAATGGTTTTACATATCTTCCCCAATATTTTATCGCCGCTGATTGTTAACGCAGCCTTGTTCATGGGTGGTGCTATTATGACCTCCGCTGCTTTGGCCTTTTTAGGCTTAGGTACGCAGCCTCCTACGCCGGAGTGGGGCGGCTTAATATCAGACGGCAGGGTATTCTTAACCAGAGCTCCCCATATTATATTTTATCCGGGGCTTGCGCTTGTAATGCTAGTTATTGCCATAAATATGCTTGGGGACGGGCTTAGAAACGCCCTTGCACCAAAAGATTAAAGGGGGAAGAAAATTATGTTTACATATATCATTAAACGTCTGATACAGATGATTCCTGTCGCTATAGGCGTAACATTTTTCGTTTTTTCAATATTGCATCTTATCCCCGGCGATCCGGCAAGGATTATTGCTGGGGAAGCTGCAAACCCTGATGTAATAGAAGCTCTCCGAGAACAACTTGGTTTAAATGATCCCTTCCTGGTTCAGTATTTTAGAACGCTTGGAAGGATTGTTACGGGAGATTTCGGTACATCTATCAGAACCGGCTTGCCGGTAACCCAAGAAATTTTTGAAAGCCGCTTTTTTATCACTTTCCAAGTTGCACTTATTGGTGTTGCATTTTCATCTTTAGTTGGCATTACATTAGGAGTTATCCAAGCTACCAGAAAAAATGGTATTGTAGACATGTCACTTATGTTGGTATCTTTGACCTTTATGTCAATGCCAGGGTTTTGGCTAGCTATTTTGATGATAAATCTTTTTGCAGTGTCTTGGCAAATTTTACCTGTTGCCGGGTGGGGAACATTGGCACAGGCAGTTATGCCGGTTTTAGTTTTGGCTAGTGGAGCTTCTGCTACAACAGCTAGAATGACCCGTGCCAGTTTAATTGAAGTGCTGGATCAGGATTACATTCGCACAGCCCATGCTAAGGGTTTACCTGAAACTAGGATAATCTATAAACATGCACTACGTAATGCGTTAATCCCTGTTATCACCTTGATAGGCTTGCAATTTGGTGGACTGCTTACCGGTGCTATGATTACAGAGACTATTTTTGCGATAAACGGCTTAGGCCGCCTTATTGTAGATTCTATACGCAATCAAAACTTCCCAGTGGCTCAGGGTGGTATTTTGATATTCTCTTTAATGTTTATGGCAGTTAACTTGACTGTAGATGTTTTGTACCGATTCGTTAATAAGCGGATCGACTTAACTTAAGGAGGGGCTTACTTTGGATAATTCAGATAATCATGTTATGTCGGAAGGTCATATATTAGAAGTTAAAAATCTGCGTACCTCATTCTTTACAGAGAATGGCGAAGTTAAAGCTGTTGATGGCATAGATTTTGCTATTGACAGGGGTAGAACACTTGGAATAGTGGGTGAATCGGGTTCTGGCAAAAGTATAACCTCTCTATCTATAATGCGTTTGTTGCGTGGCACTACAGGTAAAATTTTGGATGGCGAAATTTGGTTTCAGGGTGAAGATATACTTAAAAAACCGGAAAATCAAATGAAAAAAGTACGTGGAAATCATATGTCTATGGTATTCCAAGAACCTATGACATCTCTTAATCCAACTATGAAATGTGGAGAGCAAATTGCAGAGGCCATACGTACTCACCGTGGATTATCTTCCAAGGATGCGTGGGAATCTGCTGTACGTATGTTAACCCGCGTTGGTATGCCGGAGCCTGAAAAACGTGCAGACCAGTATCCTTTCGAGCTTTCCGGCGGTATGCGCCAACGTGTTATGATAGCAATGGCACTTTCTTGCCATCCCGAGTTGTTGATAGCCGATGAGCCAACTACTGCACTTGATGTAACAATACAGGCTCAAATATTGGATTTGATAAAACGTCTGCAAAAAGAGTTTGGCACATCTATGATAATGATAACCCACGATTTAGGCGTTATAGCAGAAGTGTGTGATTGGGTAGCGGTGATGTACTGCGGCAAAATTGTAGAATACACCAGCGCTTACGATCTGTTTACTAATCCAAAACATCCGTATACAATAGGCTTGATGAAATCTATCCCAAGCCACGAGGTAGATTCAGAAGAAGACCTCGACATTATCGAAGGAACAGTGCCAAGCCCCTACGATTTGCCACCGGGCTGCGCTTTTGCCCCAAGATGTCCTCATGCAAGGGAGTTATGTCATCAAACCATGCCGGAGCTTACAGAAATTGAAGGCGGAAAAGTGCGCTGCTACTTACACCAAGAAGATGTAGAAGGGTGGGAATAATATGGTATCTGATAAAGTTTTGCTAGAAGTTAATAATCTTAAGCAATATTTTCCCATCAAGGGTGGAATATTCGATCGCATAATTAATCATGTTAAAGCGGTAGACGGTATAAGCTTTGTTGTGCACGAGGGTGAGACTCTATCTATTGTTGGGGAATCCGGCTGTGGTAAATCCACAACAGGCCGCGCAATTATTAGGCTGGACGAGCCATATGGTGGAGAAGTGCTTTTTGAAGGCAAAGATTTAGTAAAGCTTAAGAGAAAAGAAATGCGCGATGTACGTGGTGATATTCAAATAATCTTCCAAGATCCATACGCATCACTAAACCCGCGCCAAACGGTTTATCAAATAATTAACGAGGCCATGACCATACAAAAAATAGGCGAAAAAAGTGACAGACGCCGTCGCATAGGTGAAATTTTAGAGACAGTTGGCCTTGGAGAGCATCAGATGGATTTATACCCCCATCAGTTTAGTGGCGGACAGCGTCAACGTATAGGGATAGCTCGTGCGCTATCTGTTAGACCTAAACTAATTATTTGTGACGAAGCGGTTTCGGCCTTGGACGTATCTATCCAAGCACAGGTATTAAATTTGTTGAAGGATCTTCAACGTAGGTTTAACCTAACATATATCTTCATCTCTCACGATTTGGGCGTTGTTAGGCATATTTCTGACCGCATTATAGTGATGTACTTGGGGAAAATAATGGAGATTTCAGATAAATCTTCTTTATTTGTAAATCCGGGGCATCCTTACACTTATGCTTTGCTTTCTTCTATACCAAGTACAAAGGTGGATACGAAGAAAGAAAGGATTATCCTTTCGGGCGATGTTCCATCGCCTATTAACCCACCTACAGGTTGCCCATTCCATACGCGCTGTCCGTTTGCTTATGATGAATGCGCTTTAAAGACTCCAGAATTTTATCAGTTGAATGAGCATCATTCGGCGGCTTGTCATTTGTTAAAGGATGGGCCAGTGGATTTTGCTACTTTGCCTAGGAATTGATGGCGTTGATGATTTGGACAAAGGCGTTTTAGGCTAGGTATATAAAGGCTTTTAAGCGATTAGAGACTGAGCGATCGGAGTGATTCTAGTCGCTCTTTTTTTGTAAAATATATTTGATTTGTGTTATAATCGTTTTGATAGTATCTAGCATCAAAAATAAAAATCAGGGAGGATTATTAATGAACAAAGAAATGACGTTAAAACTAGGGGTAGTACCGGTTAAAAGAGGGCCGGGCTTCACATCGGCGGCTAATTGCTTGATTCCTAAGAATCATGCATTTGATGCTTTGAAAGGCTTACATAATGTTGAGTTATTCAACATTGATAGCGTAGTAGAAGATGGTATAGTCACAATGCCGGATCAAGTGCCAGCAATTACAGACTACTTAAAATCAAAAAAAGTGGATGCGGTTTTCATCATCCATACAGATTTTGGCTCTGAAGAAGTTATTGCAAAAGTTGGCAAAGAAATGGGCTTACCTGTGCTGCTTTGGGGAGAGCGCGACGATTCTCCTACAGATGAAGGCGTACGCATTAGAGACACCCAATGCGGAATTTTTGCAAGCGCAAAAGTTTTAAGTCGTTTTGGTGTAAAATTTACTTATATTGAAAACTGCTATGCATCAGACAAGGCCTTTATTGAAGGTGTAGAAAAATTCTGCCGAGCAGCGGCGGTTGCAAAAACCTTTAGAGGCATGAAAATCTTAAAAATTGGCGAAAGGCCGGCCAGCTTCTTTAGCGTTATGAGCAGTGACGAAGAATTACTTAGTAAATTTGGTATCGAGGTAATACCACTGGCACTTGGGCCTTTGTATGCAAATGTAAACAAGCTAAAAGACAGCCCAGATATTAATAAGCAGTTTGAATGCATGAAATCTCGCATAGATTGCAGTCTGCTAGGGGAAGAAAAATTAAAGATTTTGGCAGCAATGGTAGTCTATATAAAGCAAGAGATGGAAAGTATTGGTGCAGCTGCGGCATCTTTAGAGTGTTGGTCCAGTATGGGGCAGTTATTTGGCTTTGTACCTTGTCAGGTTATTGGCGAGCTTACAGGCCTTGGATATCCGGTATCTTGCGAGGGCGATGTTTGCGGAGCTGTTACATCTGCTATGTTGCATGCGGCTAACTTCAACAAAACACCATCGTTTTTTGCTGACTTAACAATTAGGCATCCTAGCAATGACAATGTAGAGCTGCTATGGCATTGTGGGCCATTCCCACATACCCTTATGAAAGATGGAGAGAAGCCATCTTTGGATGATGGCGGAAGAGGCCAGTGGAGGCTAAAAGATGGTGAGTTAACAATCGCAAGATTTGATTCGCTAAACGGCAACTATTCTATGTTCATAGGCACTGGCAAAACCACAGATGGCCCTAAATCTACAGGAACATACTGCTGGTTAGAGGTTGATGACTGGGTAAAATGGGAGAAGAAGCTTGTTGAAGGGCCGTATATTCATCATTGCTCTGTAATTTATGGTAATTTTGCTGAGGTTTTGGAAGAGGCTTGTAAGTATATTCCAGGGCTTGCGGCTGATGTGATGGTTTGATAAGTTAAAACAATTACCCCCGCTACTTTGTGTGGCGGGGGATTTTTTGTACATATTCAATCAAAGGCTTAGTTGTGTTTTTATCTGTAAAATCAAGTTTGCCCCCATAAGTTTCAAGCAAAATGCGATCCTCTGCGTCTCGGTTTTCTACTGGTTTTCTTTCAGCTTCTTTTTTGGCCAGCCACATCATAGCCTTATGGGCGATATTTAACTCGGCGTAAACTATACCTCCTCGAAGATGGAATACTTTAAGCTGGTCTAACTGCTCTTGAGAGAAATTTTTATTCATTATTTTTGAAAAATCTGTATTACTAGGATCTGCAAGCCCTACAGTGAATATTATAAGTGTTTTACAAGGATATTAGTTGTTTAATTCTTACACCAACAACATAGCATCCCCAAAACTATAAAACCGATATTTTTCATCAATAGCAGCTTGATAAGCAGCAAGTACATGCTTTCTATCACAAAAGGCTGATACCAGCATAATCAGTGTAGATTCTGGCAAATGAAAGTTGGTCAACAAACCGTCAATAGCCCTGAACTCAAAACCAGGATAAATGTAGATATCTGTCCATCCAGTAGTAGGCTCAATTTGCCCATCTTCGCCTACGCAGCTTTCAAGTGTACGACAACTTGTAGTGCCAACGGCTATTATACGGCCACCATTTTTTTTGCAGCGGTTTATTGTTTCAGCAGCCTTTGGTTCTACTTTGTAGTATTCGCTATGCATTTGATGTTTGGTTATATCGTCGGCTTTCACCGGCCTGAAGGTGCCAAGACCAACGTGAAGGGTTATGCGTACAATTTCTATGCCCTTGGCTTCGATTTTGGCTAAGATTTCGTCTGTGAAGTGAAGCCCGGCTGTTGGTGCGGCTACAGAGCCTTCGTGCTCTGCGTAAACTGTGTTGTATCTGTCTAATTCTGCTTTTTCTTCTACATATGGGGGTAGGGGAACTTCGCCGTATTTGTCTAAAAGTTCGTCCCAATCGCCTTCGTAACTCATGGTTACATTTCTCAAGCCGTCCTCTACAAGTTCATCTACTGTAGCAGTGATTGCACCATTGCTGAAAATTAATTTTGTGCCGGGCTGACATTTACGGCCTGGGCGGCATAGTACTTCCCAGCGGTTTTCGCTTATACGTTGATGCAACAGCAGTTCTACCTCTCCGCCTGTTTCTAAATTACCCATTAAGCGTGCTGGTATTACTTTTGTATTATTGATAATCAGACAGTCTCCGGGTTGCAGTATATCTACTATATCAATAAACATTTTATGCTGGTACTCGCCTGTTTTGCGATCTAAACGCATCAGTCGAGAGCCTGCTCGGTCTGTTAGCGGTTGGTGAGCGATAAGATGCTCTGGCAAGTTGTAGGCAAAGTCTTTTCTGGTCATATAAGTTTCCTCTTTCCTCTATTGTACGCTTATGCCCCTATAGAAATGGGATAATATTTGTTTAAAGTTATAGCCCTGGCGTGCCATGCCTTCCGCGCCTCGTTGGCTCATTCCAACGCCGTGGCCAAAGCCTTGGCCAGTTAGTGTAATGGTATCTCCTGTGGGAATTGTGGTTGTTTGTGCAGGGATTAAATCAAGCTCTCTGTATCCATTAATAATATATAAACCTGAAGCCTGGGTTGTAAAAGTCTGCCAACCATCAAATATGCTCACTTCAACAGGGGTAAATGCACCACCTATCACAAAATTACGGCTCATTAATGAGCCATCAGCAGAGGGTGCAAAAAATGTACGGATTGCTTCTTGTTCCAAAACGATTTGGCCACCTGTTCCTTGGATGATCAGGCTTTCTACCCTCCCAGATGGAAGAACACTACCAATACTTATGCTAGTGGCTGCGCCTACAAATCCCTGCCGGTTTTGTGTAAGCAAGTGAGAGATTTCATTTAGAGAGAATGTTCTTGTCCAAAATACGGGTTCAAATTCGTAGGGATCTGGCACACTTACCAAGTATGGCGCTGCAGCTAGCCATACGTTTTCTGAATTTTCTGTCATCCCGCCGCTGCTGGCAAAATACACGGCTTCTATAAGTTGGCCATTAAAATAGACTGCTAAACCTGCAGTAGCCCACACGGCATTGGATGAATTTTCGTGTTCTACCCCTGCTCCGCGATATACCTGGCAACAAACTCTATCACAAAGATCAAAACCTTGGTGTGAATTTCCCCTTGCCATCATGTGAAGGGCGTATGTACGAGCGGCTACAGCCTGAGTTTTTAAAGCCTCGGGATGCCATGTTGCAGGCATTTCGGATGGAACTACACTAAGCAGATAATCTTCCAAGTTTACGATATTTATGGCGGTAAGCCCAGTGCCGCCCAAACGGGCAAATTCTATTGCACCTCTATACGGATGCTCATCAAGTGTCATCATATTACCACCGTCTGAAATTAGAGCGGGAGCGGTTAAAACTCTAAGTCTACTACCGCCGCCATATATGGCTACCTGATTGGTAGAGTATGGACGAAAAATAAACCCATCGGCAGAGTTTAGCACACCGCCAGGATAGGTGATATTTGTGTTACTTACAGCGATAGACGAGCTTCCGCTAAAACGGCTTACTAGGCCTACCCGCAAATGAGTAGGCCTAGCATAGGTTTGTGTCGGTATTATCGCTAATACAAAAATCACAAAAAACAAAAGTTTTTTCATAAGCTTAAAAAGTAATAGTATCAGGATCTGGGCCGGAACGCTTATCTTGATTTAGCGCGTCAATAGCAACGATGTCCTCGGCTGTAAGTGCAAAGTCGAATAAGTTCAAATTGTCTGCTATGCGGCTTGGTGTTACAGATTTTGGAATAACCACTACGCCACAATCAATATTCCAGCGAAGGATAACTTGTGCGGCAGATTTGCCATATTTTGCACCAATTTCTTTGAGCGTTGGATGATCAAGCAGACTGTCTTGTGTGCCGTCGTTCCAGCTTCCGCCAAGTGGACTCCAGGATTGAGGCACTATATTCTCTTTTTTACAGAATTCTATAAGTGGTTTTTGGGTAAGGTATGGATGCATCTCAAACTGATTCATTTGAGGCACTACGCTCCATACTTTTTTAATTTCTTCGATGTGATGCTCTTTAAAATTGCTTATGCCTATGGCTTTTGCACGGCCGCTTTTGTAGATTTCTTCCATTTTAAGCCAAGCATCTACAATGTGACCTTTAGCTGGCCAGTGGATTAGGTAAAGGTCTACGTAATCTGTGCCTAAATCTGCAAGGCTTTGTTCAAAGGCAGCTTCAACTTCGCCAGTACGTTGAGCGTCGTTCCACAATTTTGTAGTGAGGAAGATTTCCTCACGAGGTACGCCGCTTTCTTTCATAGCTTGTCCTACAGATTTTTCGTTACGATAAATTGCAGCAGTGTCTATACTGCGATAGCCTAGCTCTAAAGCGCATTTTACAGAGTCTACAGTAACTTGTCCGTCCTCTACTTTAAAGCACCCGTAGCCTAGCATTGGCATTTCTAGGCCATTGTTAAGTTTTACAAATTCCATGGTAATGCTCCTTTCGATTCTCTTATGTTATAGGATATTGCATCCTGGTTTACCTTGTACTAATCAACTTCAACACATGCGTCTCAGAATCAATTCAATGTATCCCTTTCTGTGTAGGTGATTCTGTCATAAGCATTATTTTCCTAAGATACAGCCTTTAATCCCAAAATCCGGGCAGCAACTACTCCGGGGAATCGTTTAATATACCCATTATACCCTCCTAAAGCAACATCATAAGCCTGCTGAGCTTTTTCCACTTCGCTGGCTAGCGTTTGTAGTTCGTTTTCAGCTGGTTCTGGTTGCTGCTGTAGGTCAAGATGCTTTTTGCGCTTGGCATCAAGTTCTTTTTTCAAATCTTTTAAGCTTGAATGCTTGGCTGTTAAAATATTTATTATCACAGTAACAGCTATGCACAGGGCAATGATAATTATAAATAAAATTGTTATTGGCGACATAGGGCAATCATTTCCTTAATATGTTCTGGCGTGGTGCCGCAGCAGCCGCCGAGTAATTTTGCTTTTGTGGATATTTTAGCCATGCTTTCGGCAAAAACTTGTGGGGACATGTTGTATGTGGCCTTACCATCTATGAATTCCGGCAGGCCTGCGTTTGGTTGTATCAAAATTGGCAGCTGAGTGGTCAAATCCATTAATAAAGTTTCGTAAAGGTCTGGCCCGTAGCCGCAATTCATGCCGAGGGCGTCTATCTCTAAGGATTCTAGCAGTGATACCATATCTTGCGGGCTTGCGCCCATTATGGTTTTGCCCATTTGATCAAAACTCATAGTAGCTATTATGGATAGGCCTGTGGTTTTTGCAGCAGAAACAGCCGCTTTTAGCTCGTTGAAATCCATCATAGTTTCTATTAAAATTAAATCTGCCCCGGCTTTTGCCCCGGCATCAGATGCTTGAAGGAAGCGTTCGTAGCAATCGTCAAAGCTTAAGTCTCCGTAGGGTTCAAGTAATTCTCCTGTTGGGCCTATGTTCATAGCTACCAGTTTTGCACCGGCTTTTCTTGCATGGTCCATTGCAAGGGCTATGGTTTCGTAATCATAAACTCCAAAAGTGTTGGCAGTTAAAACATCCGCACCTGCATCTAAGTATTGCTTATGAATATCTATTACAATTTCGGCGCATTCAACGTTTTGTGTACCGGATGATGTGTTACCAGGCATCCCGTAATGTTGCAGCATTGTGCCCATAGCACCATCGAAAAATAGCTGTCTGTTTAATGATTCCCGCATTCTACCACCCCACTACTGCGCTGTCGGTGCGGGATTCTGTCCCGCCTATCAGCACATCCTTGTCTCGCCAAATTATTTGACCGCGCCCAAAACTTGTGGAATCTAATGCTATTTGCATTTGGTGCCCTTTTCTCGCAAGTTCTCTTGCTATATCTGTGGAGAAATGAGACTCTACCATAAAATTTTTATCGGATGTCCACTGCCAGCGAGGGGCGTCTAAAGCGGCTTGTGGGTTTAGATGAAAGTCTATGCTGTTCATAATAACCTGCACATGGCCCTGAGGCTGCATATATCCGCCCATTACACCAAATGGGCCTATAGCCTCATCGTCTTTTGTTAAAAAGCCGGGGATTATTGTGTGGTACGAGCGCTTACCACCCTCTAAGCGATTGACATGGTTAGGGTCTAGGCTGAAATCGCAACCACGGTTTTGCATGGCAATACCTGTACCCGGGATAACTATGCCAGAGCCAAATCCCATGTAGTTACTCTGAATATAGGAGACCATATTGCCCTCATCATCAGCAGTAGCCAGATAAACTGTGCCGCCTTTTACCGGCTCTTTAACTACAGGATCAGAGGCTTCGTCTAGTATATCAAGTTTTTCGGCATAGGCCAAAAGATCAGCGGGGCTTAGCTTCATATAGTAAGGATCAGTAACTTCCTGCTTACCGACGGCAAAAGCCATTTTTATTGCCTCAAATTGCTTGTGGTAGGTTTCGGCATTTAAACTTTCAAAGTTGTGATGTTTTAGTATATTAAGAGCCATGAGCGCGACAATTCCTTGTCCATTTGGTGGAATCTCCCATACATCATAACCACGATAGTTTACAGAAATTGGATTTACCCAGCGAGGTTTATAATTTTCCAAATCTTTAACACGCAAATACCCGCCTTGCTGCCTGGATGCGGCATCTATGGCCTCTGCCAATCGGCCTGTATAAAAACTTTCTGCATTGGTATCTGCTATTTCTGCTAGTGTTTTTGCATGGTCAGGCAAAGTCTTTAATTGGCCAATCTTCACATTGCCAAAGGTTTGCTGCCAATGTTCAAAATCTTTATAGATAACTGCTGAGCGTTGCCATGCCATCCCAACTGCTGGGGAGATGACAAAACCATCTTGTGCATAGTCTATCGCAGGCTGCAAACAATCCAGCAGAGGCAATTTGCCAAACCTCTTAGAAAGTGTCGCCCAAGCTGCCGGTGTACCAGGGACAGTAACAGGTGTCCAACCAAAGGTAGGCATTTTATCATGTCCTACAGATTTTACGTTTTCCAAACTAATATCCATAGGGGCTGGCCCTGAGGAATTTAGTCCGTAAATTTTATTGTTCATCCATACTATAGCAAATGCATCACTGCCTATACCATTAGAGCAAGGCTCTACAACAGTTAAAGCAGCCGCTGTAGCAATGGCGGCGTCTACTGCGTTACCGCCTTTTTTTAATATATCAAGCCCAGCCTGCGCCGCTAGATGCTGGCTTGTTGCCACCATGCCCCTTGAAGCGTATGTAACAGCCCTGGCGGCTGGGTAAGGATTTCTTAACGGATCGTTTAGCATTACATCACCCAATTTCTTCATTTAAAAATTTCCTTTTAAATTCACCTCAGTACTATTCTAGGTAATTTTGCCGCATTTGTCCACCATTTTTGTAATTCTATAATTATTATTGGCATAACCGCCAGGCCAAGCACAATTCCCCATTGCTCTAAGGTAAGCGGAACAACCCTAAAGACGTTAGCAATGGCAGGGATTGTTGCTACTCCTGCTTGCAAAATAATACCAGCAAAAAGTGCTGCCACTAAATACGGATTGCTAAATGGGTTGATACTAAGCAGCGATTGCCTTGTTCGCATATTAAAAGCGTGGAAAAGTTGAGCTATACTAAGCACCATAAAGCAAAGTGTACGGGCAGTTGCCTCGTCAAAGTAAACAATGCCTATGCCAAAAGCGATTAAAGCTAACAAGCCTATCATAAGGCCTTCCAGCCCTATACGTGCCCACACACCACCGGCAAACATAGATTTTTGGCTATCATAAGGAGGCCTAAGCATTACGCCTTTTTCAACAGGGTCTACTCCTAAAGCTATGGCAGGGAGGGAATCGGTCACCAAATTTACCCAAAGCAAATGTATAGCTAAAAGTGGAGAACGCCAGCCCATAAAAATTGCTACAAAAATAGTGACAATTTCTCCAATATTACTAGACAGCAAAAAGTGTACGGCTTTACGGATGTTATTATAGATGCCGCGTCCTTCTCTAACGGCCTTTACGATTGTTGCAAAGTTGTCGTCGGTAAGCACCATATCTGCAGCGCTTTTAGCTACATCTGTGCCGCTTTGCCCCATGGCGCAACCGATATCTGCGGCTTTTAGGGCAGGCGCATCGTTTACGCCGTCTCCTGTCATGGCAACTACTTCGCCGTTCTTTTGCAAGGCCTGCACTATACGCACTTTATGATCTGGCGAAACTCTTGCAAAAACGCTGTAGCGGTGGATATCTTCTGCAAGCTCTTCTTCAGACATTGCAGAAAGATGTTTGCCTGTAATAGCGACCGAATCATCTTGCAGTATGCCCACCTGGCGGGCTATGGCCTTGGCTGTTAGTATATGATCTCCGGTGATCATCACAGGGCGTATGCCGGCGGCTTTGCAGGTTTTAACTGCAGCGGTAACTTCTGGCCTTGGAGGGTCTATCATTCCTACCAATCCAACCAGCACTAGATGTTTTTCTAAGCCATCTAACGCTTGTGGCTGATCTGGCAAAGGTCTATAGGCTACGGCCAGCACGCGCAAGGCTCTTTCTGCCATATTTGCATTTTGAGTTGCAAACTTCTTTTTGATTTCAGGTGTAATGGCCTTTATTTCGCCATTATCTTCATAGTAGCTTGCACGTTCGACCAAGATATCAAAAGCTCCTTTTACTATCAGCTGAAAGGCTTTGTCATCTTTTACAAGTACACTCATACGTTTGCGTTCAGAGCTAAACGGCAATTCATCTAACCGTGGATGCTTAAGTTTTAATACATCTAAATTTTTGGCTTCCTGCACCAATGCAATTTCTGTAGGGTCTCCAACTTCTGCTGTGGCATTGCTGCAAAGCGCGGCTAACTCTAACACTCTATCTGAAGTTGATTCAACTACCTTCATTTTATTTTGCGTTAGCGTCCCAGTTTTATCAGAGCAAATGACAGTGGCACTGCCTAAAGTTTCTACTGCTGGAAGCTTTCGTATAATTGCATTAGAACGAGCCATCCTCTGCACACCAATAGCAAGCATAATAGTGACAATAGCAGGTAAGCCCTCTGGGATAGCTGCAACCGCTAAGCTTACAGATGTCATAAACATATCAAAAGGCGATATATGCCGCAAAACACCCAACAAAAATATAGCAACACAAATTACAAGTGCGCCTGTTCCAAGAATCCGCCCTGTTTTTTCAAGTCTTCGCTGCAATGGCGTTTGAGGGGAATCCTGAGACATAATCATATGCGCAATGCGCCCCATCTCTGTATCCATTGCAGTAGATGTAACCACTGCACGACCATTGCCATAGGCAATACTTGTGCCTGAAAAAAGCATGTTTTTTCGATCCCCCAAA
>Ga0123355_10004595_pt1 | contig 20066 bp, 3 predicted proteins | sample TergutEmb28metaG_3_FD_89872 | JGI IMG/M metagenome (GOLD analysis project Ga0123355, IMG submission 89872) | Embiratermes neotenicus P1 segment gut microbial communities from Petit-Saut dam, French Guiana - Emb289 P1 | ecosystem: Host-associated > Arthropoda: Insects > Digestive system > Gut ...
ATGATGATGATAATAATAATAATAATTATTATTATTAACTGCAATTGGGTTGTCACCAGGTGGCAGTGGTTATTTTACACGTAAACAAAACATGAAATTTGTTACTACTAAATTTAAGTCGGGAGGGCTACATGAGAAGCATGTTGTGGCAACTTGGAATGTTGGGAACCATGTCAGCATTTGCACAGGGAAACCAAGAAAAACTTGTGTCAAGCTGGCCCTTCACAGGACCTTCTGATTACTGACTTCTAGCCAGCAGTCCGACATCTAAAGTAAATATGCACAGTTTCAAAAGACAGGGTGCGTGTGTATCCCGGAATTGAAAGTACGAATCAGAACCGCCATTGAAACCATCACTGCTGACATGCTACAAACACTTTGGAACGAACTCGATTATCGTGTTGATGTTTGTAGAATCACAAAGTTTGCACATATAGAGCACCTGTAAGATATGTAACAAAAACTTGGAGTGGTGTTCTATTAAATAAAAAAAACATATACTCCTATCTCAAGTGTATTGTGTATGACAAGTTGTTAAAACCCCGAGAATCATTTTGAAGAACCCTTTGTTTTGTTTTGTGTGTGTGTGTGTGTGTTTTTTTTTTTGATGTTCATAGGGACGTGCATTGTGATAGTATTCCTATAGTAAAACCAACTAGATGCACCAATGTATGAAATTTATTTTATTTTGGAATGACGCTCTACAAATTTTAGATGGTCTTTCCGTCCAGTATCAGGAGTTAAAGACGCTACATATGAGATCTCGTACCCGCTACCCAGCAGACAGCAGTATCTGTTTGACAAAAGCCTGTTGCTGTATGTACAGTCTTGAACTCCTGATGATGTACGGAAAGACCGTCCAAAACAAGTAGAGGATCATTCCAAAATAAAATAAATTTGTTACTTTGGTGCATCTGGTTGGTTTTACTATAGAAATAGTTTAGTTTCTTATTTTCGATAGAAGCGAATTATCCCGCCAATTTACAGAAATTTCTGATGGTGCTCGCGGTGGAATGGTTTTCCATCTAACATCTTTACGTAGGCTGGTTTGTCGTGGGCAGAATTTCATTTGCATGTTGCCCAGAGGGATGTCGGGACTTATTAGAAATGGGGAACAAATAATTTAAAGTTCGCAGTGGAGGAATTACATCCACTGTGTCGTTGTGGAAGGGGGTGGCGCAAGGTGGGAAAATGAGCTTTCAGTCGGGGAGACACCTTTCGTCGCATTGGTTTGATTATGCGCTTTCGCGTAGTCGCGGAAAGCGCTCATTAGCTTGTTCATTACCGTCCATCCGTTTGTCTGTCCGCTTATACAGAGTGGCGCAAAAAGAACGCATGTTTTTGAAATGGGTAGTAGTCGGGAGAGTTTCTTTCTTTGGGGTTACCTCAAATCAAAAGTCTACGTTCTAGAACCTCATACAATTGACGATCTGAAAGTTTCCATTCGCGAAGAAACTGCAACTGTGCCACAAGAAATGTTAGTAAATGTGATGCAGAACTTTGAGAAAAGGCTCCGGAGGTGTGTACGACAAGAAGGAAGCCATCTTTCCAATATAATTTTCCGTAATTCAGTAAACAATGTAAGTAATCAAAACTGCATTTATTACAGGTTGTTTTGGTGTTAACATAATTTTTTATGTTGAAAATTAAACGTTACAATTATTTGAAAAAAAAATGCGTTCTTTTTGCGCCACTGTATATAAACTCGGACACCATTGGAAGGATTTACTTGAAATTTGAATTACAGAATTTTATTAAGCTGTGTATAGATATTTGATTAAAATCCGACAAAAATATCGGGCATTTTATGTGCCAATAAAAGTAAGGTCTATATTGTTGACTTAAATGCATGTAAGTCAACAAAGACAACAATGCACAAGAAAACACATTTATTTTCATTGACAATTGTGTTTCAGCAAACGCGACAAAATGTTTTGCTTTACAAACATTTCTTAATATGTTACGTTTTTAAACAAGGGAAAACAGTAACCACTACGTGTGACTAGCGGAAAATTTTAACCATTTAAAGCCTTCTGGTTACGTGATGCACCAACAGTTTAACATTCAACAATTGTACGCCCTGCCCATACTGTATTTATGTGTTTTGTATTTATCTGAGAACAAACAGCGAATTGTGCCACTTACAGCATAAACTGATTGGCTTTATAACCGAGATGAAAAGTGTTTACAGAGCGGTACGGACTGGGTCTTTAAATAACAACTGTACGCTCTGCCCACACTATATTTATGTGATTTGTATTTAACTGATAACAAACAGTCATTTGTGCCACTTACAGCATAAACTGATTGGTTTTATGACCGAGATGAAAAGTGTTTAGAGCGAGGTATGAACTGGGTCTTTAAATAACAACTGTACGCTCTGCCCACACTGTGTTTATATGTTTTGTCTTTATCTGAGAACAAACAGCGACTTGTGCCACTTACAGCATAAACTGATTGGTTTTTATAATCGAGATGCAAAGTATTTACAGCGCGGTACGGACTGGGTCTTATATAACAAATGTACGCACTGCCCACACTGTATTTACGTGTTTTATATTTATCTGAAAACAAACAGCGAATTGTGCCACTTACAGCATAAACTGATATTGTTTTATAATCGAGATGAAAAGTGTTTACAGCGCGGTACGGATTGGGTCTTTAAATAACAACTGTACGCTCTGCCCACATTGTATTTACGTGTTTTTTTATTTATCTGAGAACAAATAGCGACATGTGCTACATACAGCATAAACTGATTGGTTTTTATAAACGGGTTTAAAAGTGTTTACAGCTCGGTACGGACTGGGTCTTTAAATAACAGCTGTACGCTCTGCCCACACTGTGTTTACGTGTTTTTTATTTACCTAAGAACAAACAGCGACTTGTGCCACTTACAGCCTAAACTGGTTGGTTTTTATAACCGAGATGTAAAGTGTTTACAGCGCGGTACGTACTGGGTCTTTAAATAAAGCTTTCTGCTCTTCGCCTGTAAGGAGTTATATATGCACGGTAAACTGTGAAGTGAATTCGAGAACGTTTTGGTTCATTCTTGATCAATTAAGTGACGGTTTATTCAACTGATTAAATAACGTAAAGTCGAATTGGAGGAGATTTTCGTAGTGGTTTGAGGAGGCTAAAGATGGAAGGCGTCATGAATTCTTTTAAAGTTACGCTGCTTCTGCGGGTGCTTAGAGAAACTGAAGAAAACAGAGCAGAATGTCAGTCTGAGCAGCTTAACCAGGGGCCTATCTATAACGAAACAGAATATCTACTTCAATCATAACCTTTTTTGTAAGATTTTAGCTGTTGGCTATTTGCCAGTGGTTCAGCCTTCGAAATGACTTTCCCTTCATGAAACATTTTTGATTCCTAAAAAATTTTTTTATAACCCCCCCCCCCCCGGTTCAAATCTCAACTTTCCGTTACATAGTTTGGTTGGTATGCAAATACGAGGACGTCGCCGAACTGAAGACGTCCGACGTCTGTAATCACGCTTTAGGATGTCCCTCCAAGACGTCCATTTACAGACCAATAAGTTGGATGGAATGATTCGATGTATAGCTCCACTTACTAATTAACCTACAGGGAGATGAGTGGTAAACTTCACGCTCCTGCCGTACCCTTTGAACATGAAGCTGTATTAACCCATAGACGGTGTAGAAGATTTTGAAATAAGAAAAATTCTCTTAACTGTATCGAGACTTGAACACTGGATCGTCCAGCTTGCCGCAGCCTTGTCTATACGCCAACTACGCTATCCGAACAATATTACGAATGTTCTTCAAAGTACCGTGTCGTTTTTTTTGGGTTGGGGAGGTGGGGGGTGTGGTGGGGTGAGTATGATATGTAAGCAAGCGATGTGTTTTTCTCAGTTTACGATCCATGCTTCTGGTCTCACGCCCTGCAGCACTCTAAATGGCAAGATGCCATTACGCTTCGGGTTCAGATGTGCCACAGGGAACGTGTGTCAGTTACAGAGTTACAGGTTGCTGCCGATATTCTCTGTACGTTTCATTGATTCTTAACAAACTAAGAACAACATGTCCTTCCGAAAGAATTGCGATAGGGTCACAGGGAGGAATGTGTTCCTCCAGGCAGAACTGAACTTTTCTAAGAAATTCGCCTTGCAGCTACGGCGGTTTGGGTGGAATTGGCGTGAAGAGAAGAATGGGTGGGTTTCGTGACTAACTAAAGGCGATATAGCGACAGTTTCTACCATGCATCGTGGCCACCGTGACTAACTAAAGGCGATCTAGCGACAGTGTGTAGCATGCATCGTGGCCACAGTGACTAACTAAAGGCGAACTACCGACAGTTTCTAACATGCATCGTGACCACCGTGACTAACTAAAGGTGACCAGGCGACAGTTGTAGAACGCAACGTGGAAACCGTGACTAACTAAACGCGATCTAGTGACAATTTCTACCACGCATCGTAGTCACTGTGACTAAAAAAGGCGATCAAGTGCCAGTATCTAACGTGCATCGTGGTCACCGTGAATAACTAAAGGCGAACTGGCGACAGTTTGTAGAATGCATCGTGGCCACCGTGAATAATAAAGGCGAACTAGCGACAGATTCCAACAAGCACCGTGGCCATCGTGACTAAATAAAGTTGATTTAGAGGTAGTTTCTAACATGCATCTAGGACAACGTGATTAACTAAAGGCGATGTAGCGACAGTTTCAACCAAACATCGTGGCCACTGTGACTAACCAAAGGCGATCTAGCGACAGTGTGTGGCATGAATCGTGGCCACAGTGACTAACTAAAGGCGATCTAGCGAGAGATTCTAACATGCATCGTGGCCAATGTGAATAACTAAAGGCGATCTAGCGATAGTTTCTAACAAGTACCTTGGATAACGTGACTAAATAAAGGCGATCTAGCGACAGGTTCTAACAAGCATCGTGGAAACCGTGTATAACTAAAGGCGAACTAGCGACAGATTGTGGCATGCATCGTAGCCAACGTGACTAACTAAAGGCGAACTATGGTCAGGTTGTACCACGCACCGTGGACAGCGTGACTAACTAAAGGCGAACTAGAAGCAGTCTCTAACATATATCGTGAACAGCGTAAATAACTAAAGGCGATCTAGCAACAGTTTCTAACATGCATCGTGGAAAACGTGAAAAACATAAGGCGATCTACCGACAGGTTCTACCATGCATCGAGGACAACGAGACTAACGTAAGGCGATCAAGTGACAGTTTCAAAAATATATCATGGTCACCGTAATTAATTAAGGCGATCTAGCGACAGTTTCTAACATGCATTGTGTCCACCGAAATTAGCTAAAGGCGATTTAGCGAAAGGTTCTACCATTCATCGTAGCCAGCGTAATTAACTATAGGCGATCTAGCGACAGATTCAAACATGCAACGTGGCCACCGTAATTAAATTAAGGCGATCTAGATACAAATTCTAACATGCATCGTGGACAACGTGACTCACTAAAGGCGATCTAGCGACAGTTTCTATCATGCAACGTGGACATCGTGACTAACTAAAGGCGATCTAGCGACAGGTTCTACCATGCAACTTGGCCACCGTGACTAACTAAATGCGATCTAGCCACAGTTTCTAACATGCATCATGGCCACGGTGACTAACTAAAGGCGATCGGGCGACAGTTTCTAACATGCATCGTGGACACCGTGACTAAAAAAGGTGATCTAGCAATAATTTATGACATGCATCGAGTCCAAAGTGACTAATTAAAGGCGATACAAGGACAGGTTCTACCATGCACCGTGGACACCGTGACAATCTAAAGAGGATCTAGCGACAGTTTCTAACGTGCATCGTGGCCACCGTGATTAACTAAAGGCGATCTAGCGACAGTTTATACCATGCAACGTGGACATCGTGACTAACTAAAGGCGATCTAGCGACAGGTTCTACCATGCATTGTGGACACCGTGACCAACTAAAGGCGAACTAGCGACAGTTTGGTGCATATATCGTGGCCACAGTGACTAACTAGAGGCGATATAACGACAGGATCTACCATGAATCGTGGACACAGTGATTAACAAAAGGCGATCTAGCAACAGATTCTAACATATATCGTGGCCAAAGTAATTAAATAAAGGCAATTTAGCGACAGTTTCTAACATGCATCGTGGACAACGTGACTAAATAAAGTGATCTACCGACAGGTTCTTCCATTCATCGTGGACACCGTGACTAACTAAAAGCAATCTAGAGACAGTTTATAACATATATCGTGGCCACCGTAATTAACTAAAGGCGATCTAGCTTCAGTTTCTAACATGCACCGTGGCCACCAATTTTAACCCGAGGCAATCTAGCAACAGTGTCTAACATGCTCCGTGGTCAACGTAAATGACTAAAGGCGATCTAGCGACAGTTCCTAACATTTATCGTGGAAAACGTGACTAACTAAATGCGATTTAGCGACAGTTTGTAGCATGCAACGTGGCCACCGTGACTAACTAAATACGATCTAGGCACAGTCTCTAACATGAACCTTGGTCACCGTAATTATCTAAAGGCGATATAGCGACAGTTTCTAACATGCATCGTGGACACCGTGACTAACTAAAGGCGATTTAGCGATAGTTTCTAACATGCATCGTGGACACCGTAACTACATAAGACGATTTAGCGACAGTGTGTAGCATGCATCGTGGCCACAGTGACTAACTAAAGGCGAACTAGCGAGAGTTTCTAACATGCATCGTGGACATTGTGACCAAATATAGGCGAACTAGCGATAGTTTCTAACATGTATCTTGGACAACGAGACTAAATAAGGGCGATCTATCGTCAGGTTAAACCATGCACCGTGGACAGCGTGACTAAGTAAAGGCGAACTAACAGAATCCTCTAACCTAAATCGTGAACAACGTGACTAACAAAAGGCGATCTACCGACAGGTTCTACAATGCACCGTGGACAACGAGACTAACTTAAGGCCATCTAGCGACAATTTCTAAAATATATCATGTTCACCGTAATTTACTAAATGCGATCTAGCGACAGTTTCTAACATGCATCGTGTGCACCGAAATTAATTAAAGGCGATTTAGCGACAGTTTCTTTCACGCATCGTGGACACCGTGATTAATTAAAGGCGATCTAGCGCCAGTCTCTAACATGCATCTTGACACCGAGACTAAATAAAGGCGATCTAGCGACAGGTTCTACCATGCATCGTGGACAACGGGACTAACAAAAGGCGATGTAGCGACAGTTTCTAACATATATTTTGGCCACCGTAATTAACGAAAGGCGATCTAGCGACAGTTTCTAACATGTATCGTAGCCAGCGTAATTATCTATAGGCTATCTAGCGACAGATTCAAACATACATCGTGGCCACCGTAAATAAATTAAGGCCATCTAGATACAGATTCTAACATGCATCTTGGATAACGTGAATAACTAAACGCATTAAAGCGACAGGTTCCAACATGCAACGTGGCCACCGTGTCTAACTAAATGCGATCAAGGAACAGATTCTTACATGCATCGAGGTAACCGTAATTAATTAAAGGCAATCAAGCGACAGTTTCTAATATGCATCATGGCCACCGTGACTAAATAAGGTGATTTAGGGATAGTTTCTAGTATGCATCGTGGACACCGTGAATAAAAAGGCGATCTAGCGACGTTCTTGAGGCATGCATGGTGGCCACAGTGACTAATTAAAGGCGATACACGGACAGGTTCTAACATGCATCGTGGACAACGTGACTAACTAAAGGGGATCTACCGACAGATTCTAACATATAACGTTGCATCCGTAATTAACTACAGGCGATCAAGCGACAGTTTCTACCATGCATCGTGGAAACCATAATTAACTAAAGGCGATCTAGCGACGGTTTCTAACATGCATCGAGGCCACCGTATTCAACTAAAGGAGATCTAGCGACATTTTCTACCATGCATCGTGGACATCGTGAATAAATAAAGGCGATGTATCGACAGGTTCTACCATGCATCTTGGACACAGTGATTAACTAAAGGCGATCTAGCAAAATTTTCTAATATATAATGTGGCCAACGTAATTAACTAAAGGCGTGCAGGCGACACATTCTAACATGAATCGTGGACAACGTGACTAAGTAAAGGCGATCAAGCGACAGTTTCTAATATGCATCGTGGACACCGTGAATAACCAAAGGCGAACCAGCAACAGATTTTAACATATATCGTGGCCAAAGTAATTAAATAAAAGCGATTTTGCGACAGTTTCTGACACGCATCGTGGACAACGTGAATAAGAATAGGTGATCTACCGACAGTTTCTATCATTCAGCGTGGACACCGTATCTAACTAAGGGCAATCTAGCGACAGTTCATAACTTATATCGTTGCCACCGTAATTAATTACAGCCGATCTAGCTTCAGTTTCTAACATGCATCGTGGACAAAAATATTAACTAGGGGCGATCTAGAGACAGTACCTAACGTACATCGTGGCCAACGTAAGTGACTAAAGGCGTTCTAGAGAAAGGTCTTAACATGTATCTTGGAAACCATGACTAATTAAATGCGATTTAGCGACAGGTTATACCATGCATCCTGGACACCGTGACTAACTAAAGGCGATCTAGCGACAATTTGTAGCATGGAACGTGGCAACCGTGAGTGACTAAATGCGATCTAGCGTCAGTTTCTAACAAGCATCGTGGTCACCGTAATTATCTAAAGGCGATATAGCGATAGTTTCTAACATGCATCGTGGACACCGTGACTAAATAAAGGCGATCTAGCGACAGATTGTGGCATGCATAGTGGCCAACGTGAGTAACTTAAGCTGATCTACCGTCAGGCTCTAACATGCACCGTGGACACCGTGATTAACAAAATGCGATCTAGCCAAATTTTTTAACATATAACGTGACTACCGTAAATAACTAAAGGCGAACTAGCGACAGTTTCTAACATGCACCGTGAACAAAGTGACAACAAAAGTCGATCTACCGACAGGATCTACCTTGAACCTTGGTCACCGTAATTATCTAAAGGCGATATAGCGACAGTTTCTAACATGCATCGTGGACACCGTGACTAACTAAAGGCTATCTATCGACAGTTTCTAACATATATCCTGGCCACCGTAATTAACTAAAGCGATCTAGTGAAAATCACTAACATGTATCATGGCCAACGTAATTAACTAAAGGCGATGCAGCGATAGATTTTAACATGCAGCTTGGCCACCCTAATTAACTTAAGGCGAACTAGCGAGAGTTTATCAAATGCATCATGGACACCGTAATTAACTAAAGGCAATCAAGCGACAGATTTTTACTTGCATCGTGGTCACCGTAATTAACTAAATGCGATTTATCGAATGTTCCTAACATGCATCGTGTCCACCATGACTAGCTAAAGGCGATCTAGGGGCAGGTTCTATCAGGCTTCGTAGACACTTTGACTAACTAAAGGCCATCTAACGACAGTTTCTAACATGTATCGTGGTCACCCTAATGAACTAAAGGCGATATAGCGACAGTTTCTAACAGACTTCGTGGCCACCTTGAATAACTAAAGGCGATCTAGCGACAGATTCTAACATGCATCGTGAATCCGGTACAAAATAAAGGCGATCTAGCGACAGGTTCTACCATGCAACGTGGACACTTTCACTAACTAAATGTGGTTTATCGACAGTTTCTAACATATATCGTTTCCACCGTAATTAACGAAAGACGATCTAGCAACAGTATCTAACATGAATCTTGTTCACCTTAATTAACTAAAGCGACAGATTCAAAAATGCATCGTGTTTAACGCAACTAAATAAGTTCGATCTAGATACAGATTGTAACATGTATCGTGGCCAACGTGTCTAACTAAAAGCAATCTATCGACAGGTTCTACCATGCAACGTGGCCACCTTGACTAACTAAATGCGAACTAGCGACATTTTCTAACATGCATCGTGGTCACCGAAATTAACTAAAAGCGAACTAGCGACAATTTCTAACATGCATCGTGGCCAACGTGAATAATTAAAGGCGATCTGGCGACAGTTTGTAGCATGCATCGTGTCAAAATGACTAACTAAAGGCGATCCAACGACAGATTCTACCATGCATCATGGACAACGTAAATAACTAAAGGGGATCTAGCGACAGATTCTAACATATATCGTGGCCACCGTAATTAACTAAAGGCGATCTAGCGAAGTTTCTAACATGCATCGTATACAACCGTCCTAACAAATGGCAATCTACTGAAAGTTTCTACCATGCATCGTGGACAGCGTAACTAACTAAAGGCAATCTAGCGACAGTTTTTAACAAGCATCGTGGCTACCGTGACTAAATAAAGGCTATCTAACGACAGATTCTGACATGCAAGGTGGACACCGTGATTAACTGAAGGCGATATAGCGACAGTGTGTGGCATGCATTGTGGCCAACGTGACTAACTAAAGGCGATATAACGACAGGTTCTACCATGCATCGTGGAGTCCGTGACAAATTAAGGTCATCTAGCAGAAGGTTCTAACATATATCTTGACCACCGTAATTTACTAAAGGCGATCTAACAACAGTTTCTAACATGCTTCGTTGACAAACTGACTAACAAATGGCGAACTACCGGAAGGTTCTAACATACATCGTGGACAGCGTGACTAACGAAAGGCAATCGAGCGACAGGTTCTAACATATATCGTGGCCAACTAAATTAACGAAAGGCGATCTAGCGACAGTTTCTAACATGCATCGTGGCCACCGTAAATAACTAAAGGCGATCTAGCGACAGTTTCTAACATGCATCGTGTCCACCGTAAATAACTAAAGGCGATCTAGCGACAGTTTCTAACATGCATCGTGGCCACCGTAAAGAACTAAAGGCGATCTAGCGACAGTTTCTAACATGCATCGTGGACAACGTGAATAAAAATAGGCGATCCAGCGACAGGTTCTACCATGCATTCTGAACAACTTTACTATGAGCGATTTAGCGACAGTTTCTAACATATATCGAGGCTACAGTAATTAGCTAAAGGCGATCTAGTGACAGTTTCAAACACGCATCGTGGACACAGTGACTAACTAAAAGCGATCTATCGACAATTTCTACCATGCATCGTGGAAGCCGGGCCTAATTAAGGGCGAACGGCGACAGGTTCTACCATGTATTTTGGACACCAAGTCTAACTAATTGCGAACTAGCTACAGGTTATATCATGCATCGTGGCCAACGTGTCTAACTAAAGGCGATGTAGCGACAGTTTCTAACATGCATCGTGGACACCGTGACTGAGTAGATGCGATCTAGCGACAGATCGTAACATATATCGTGGCCAACTTAATTAACTAATGGCCATCTAGCAACAGAATCTACCATGCATCTTGGACACCCTAATTAAAGAAAGGCGATCTAGCAACAGAGACTAACATGCATCGTGGACACCGTGACTAATTAAGGCGATCTAGCGACCGTGTGTAGCATACATCGTGGCCAACGTGACAAATTAAGGCCATCTGGCAACAGTATTTAGAAAGCATCGTGGCCACCTTGGCTAACTAAAGGCGATCTAGCGACCGTTTCGAAAATTGCTCTAGGTCATTGTGACTAACTAAAGGCGATATAGCGATAGTTTCTAACTTCTATCTTGGACAAAGTGATTAAAAAAAGGCGATGTAGAGAAATTAGCTAACATGCATCGTGGCCACGGTGAATAACTAAAGGCGATCTAGAAACAGATTGTTGCATTCATCGTGGACAAATTGACTAATAAAAGAAGACCTAAATTCAGATTCTACCATGCACCGTGGATAGCGTGACTATCAAAAGGGGATGAAACAACATCTTCAAACAAATATCGTGACCAACGTATCTAACTAAAGGCGATCTAGCGACAGTTTCTAACATGCCTCGTGGACAACGTGACTAACAAGAGGCGATCTACCGAAAGTTTCTACCATACATCGTGGACACCAAAACTAACTAATGGCGATCTAGAGACAGGTTCTAACATATATCATGACCACCGTAATAAAATAAATGCGATCTAGGGACAGTTTCTAATATGCATCGCGGACACTGTGACTAACAAATGTCGATCTAACGAAACGTTTTACCATGCATCGTGGACACCTTGACTATCTAAAGGCAAACTAGCGACAGTTTCTAACATGCATCGTGGACACCGTGACTAACCAAAGGCGGTCTAGCAACAGTTACCAACATGCATTGTGGCCACCGTGAATAACTAAAGGCGAGTTACCGAAAGGTTCTACCATGCACCGTGGACACCGTGACTAAATAAAGGAGATCTAGCAGCAGATTCTAACATATATCGTGGCAACCGTTATTAACTAAAGGCGATCAAGTGACAGTTTCTAGCATGCATTTTGGACAACCTGACTAACAAATGGCGATCTACCTAAAGGTTCTACCATGCATCGTGGACAGCGTGACTAACTAAAGCAATCTAGCGACATTTTCTAACATATGTCGTGGCCACCGTAAATTAACTAAAGGTGATCTTGCGACATTTTCTGAAATTCAGTATGGACACCGTGAATAAATAAATGCGATGCAGCGACAGGTTCTACCATGCAACCTGGACACCTTGCCTATCTAAGGGTTATTTAACGACAGTTTCTAACATATATCGTGACCACCGTAATTAACTAAAGGCGATCTAGAGACAGTTTCTTACATGCACCATGGACACAGTGACTAACTATTAGCGATCCAGCGACACGTTCTACCATGCATCGTGGAAGCCGGGTCTAATTAAAAGCGATCGGGCGTCAGGTTCTACCATGCATTGTGTACACCGTGACTAACTAAAGGCCATCTAACGTCAGGTCCTACCATGCATCGTGGCTAATTTAATTAACTGAAGGCGATCTAGCGACAGTTTCTACCATGCATCGTGGTCACTGTGAATAACGATAGGCGATCTAGCGACAGTTTCTAACTTGCATCGTGGCCACCGTAAGTAAATAAAGGCGATTTAGCGACAGGTTCTACCATGCATCGTGGAAGCCGGGTCTAATTAAAAGCGATCGGGCGTCAGGTTCTACCATGCATTGTGGACACCGTGACTAACTAAAGGCCATCTAACGTCAGATCCTACCATGCATCGTGGCCAATTTAATTAACTGAAAGCGACCTTGCGACAGTTTCTAACATTCATCGTGGTCACTGTGAATAACGATAGGCGATCTATAGACAGTTTCTAACTTGCATCGTGGCCACGGTAATTAAATAAAGGCGTTTTAGCGACAGTTTCTAACATGAATCGTGGTCACCGTGACTAAATAAAGGCGATCTAGCGACAGGTTCTAATATGTATCGTGGACACCGTGACTAACTGTTCGCGATCTAGCGACTGTTTGACGCATTCAACGGGGCCACCGTGACTAACTTTATGCGTTCTAACGACAGATTTGAAAGTGCATCGTGGTCACACTAATTAACTAAAGCGTTCTAGCGACAGATTCTAATATGCATCGATGCTACCGTAACTAACTAAATGCGATCTAGCGACAGTTTCTAACCTGCATGGTGGACACCGTGACTAACTAAAGTCGATCAAGCGACCGTTTGTGGCATTCATCGTAGCAAACTGTACTAACTAAAGGCATCTACCGACAGGGTTTACCATGCATCGTGGCCACCGTGACTAACAAAAGGCGATCTACCGACATGTTCTAGCATGCAACGTGGACACCGTGACTAACTTAAGGCGATCAAGCTACAGTTTCTATCATATATCTTGGCCAGCGTAATTAACAAAAAGGCGATCTAGCGACATTTTCTAATATGCATATTGGCCAACATTGGTATCTTAAGGCGCTCCAATGACAGGTTCAAACATGCATCGTGGCTACAATAATTATCTACAGGCGATCTATTCACAGGATCTACCATGTAACGTGGCCAGCGTAATTAATTATATGTGATGTAGCGACAGTTTCTAACATTCATCGTGTCCAACGTAACTAACTAAAGGCGATCTAGCGACAGATTCTACCATGCATCGAGGACAACATGATTAACAAAAGTGATCTATAGACAGTTCCTAACATGCATCGTGGCCACCGTGTCTAACTAAAGGCCATAAAGCAACAGGTTCTATCACGCGTCGCGGGACTGTGACTAACTACAGGCCATCTAGCGACAGGTTCTAACATGCATTGTGGCCACCGTAAGTAACTAAAGGCGATCCAACGACTGTTTCTACCATGATCGTGGACAATATGACTAACTAAAGGCGAACTAGCGACTGATTATAACATGCATCGTGGGTACCTTAAGTAACTAAAGGCGATCTAGCAACAGTTACTACCATCCATCTTGGTCACCGTGACTATGTAAAGGCGAAAAACCGACAGTTTGTAGCATGCTTCGTGTACCCCGTGACTAGATAATGGCGATCTACCGACAGTTTGTGGCATTCATCGTGGCCACCATGAGTAACTAGAGGCGATCTACCGACAGGTAATACCATGCATCGTGAAAACCGTTACTAACTAAATGCGATCTGGCAACAGTTTCTAACATATATCGTGGCCAACCTAATTAACTAAAGGCGATCTAGCGACAGCTTCTAACATGCATCGTGGACACCGGTCTAAACTAAAGGCGATCTAGCGATAGTTTCTAAAATGCATCGTGGACACCGTGACTAATTTAAGGCGATCTAGCGACAGTATATGTCATTGTTGGCGGCTAATGTGACTAACAAAAGGCGAATTACCGTCAGGTTATTACATGCACCGTGTACACCGTGACTAAAAAAGGCGATCTAGCTAAAGTTTCTAACATAAAACATGATCAACCTAATTAACTAAAGGCGATCTAGCGATAATTACTAACATATAACGTGGCCACCGTAACTAACTAAAAGCGATCTAGCGACAGTTTCTATCAAGCATCTTAGGCACTGTAATTAAATAAATACGATGTAACGACAGTTCCTAACATGCATCGTAGCTACCGCGGCTAACTAAAGGCGATCTAGCCACAGGTTCTACCACGCTTCGTGGACACCGTGAATAACTAAAGGCGATCTAGCGACAGTTTGTAGCATGCAATGTGGCTTCCGTGTCTAACTAAATGCGATCAAGCGCCAGTTTCTAACATGAATCTTGGTCACCGTAATTAACTAAAGGCTATATAGCGAGAGTTTCTTACAGGCGTCGAGCCTACCGTGACTACCTAAACGCGATTAAGCGACAGTTTCTAACAAGCATCGTGGACACCGTATATAACTAAAGACGATCAAGCGACAGTTTTTGGCATAAATCTTGGCCACGGTGATTAAATAAATGCGAACTACCGACATGTTCTACGTTGCAACGTGTACAACGTGACAAACTAAAGGCGAACTAGCAACAGATTCTAACATATATCGTGGCCACCGTAATTATTTAAAGGCGTACTAGCGACAGATTTTAACATGCATCGTGAACACCGTAACTAAGAAACGGCGATTTAGCGACAGGTTCTACCATGCAACTTTGCCGCCGTGACTAAATAAAGGCGATCTAGTGACTGTTTCTAACTTATAACGTGGGAAACGTAATTAGGTAAAGACGATTTAGCGACAGTTTCTAACATGCAACGTAGCAAACATTATTAACTAAAGGCCATCTTGCGAAAGATTCTAACATGCATCGTGACCATCGTGATTAACTAAATGTGATCTAGCGACAGTTTATAACATGCTTTGTGGACAATGTGACAAACCAAAAGCGGTTTAGCTTAATGTTCTAACATGCATCGTGGACATGGTGACTATATAAAGGCGATTTAGCGACAGTTTTGTAGCGTGCAACTTGGCCACCGTGACTAACTAAATGCGATCTAGCGACATTTTCTAGCATACAACGTGGTCACCTTAATTAACTAAAGGCGATCTAGCGACAATTTCTAACATGAATCGTGGCCAACTTGACAAACTAAAAGCGATCTAGCATCAGTTTCTAACATGCATCGTGGTCACCGTGACTAAACAAAAGCGATCTTGCGAGAGTTTGTTGCATGCATCATGCCTACCGTGACCAACAAAACGAGATCTAGCGACAGGTTCGACCATGCATCGTGTACACCGTGACTAACTAAAGTGATCTAGCGACAGATTTTAGCATGCTATGTGGCAACCGTGACAGACTACAGGCGATCAAGCGACAGTTTCTAACATGGTTCGTGGAAAACCTGACTAACAAATGGCGATCTACCGAAAGGTTCTACCCTGCATCGTGGAAACCGTGAATACCTAAAGGCAATCTGGCGACAGTTTCTAACATATATTGTGGCCAACGTAATTAACTAAAGGCGATCTAGCGACAGTTTCTAACAAGCATCTTGGACAAGGTGAACAAATAAAGGCGAAGGGGCGAAAGATTCTGCAATGCATCTTGGACAAGGTGAACAAATGAAGGCGATCTAACGACAGTTTGTAAAATGCATCTAGGCCAAATTAATTAACTAAAGGCGATCTAGCGAAAGTTTCTAACAAGCATCATGGCCAACGTAATTAACTAAACGCGATCTAGCGACAGCTTCTAACATGAAACGTGGCCACCGTAATTAACTACAGGCGATCTAGCGACAGGTTTTAACATGCATCTTGGTCAACGTGACTAAATTAGCCGATAGAACGACAGGTACTTCAATGCATCTTGTACACCGTGGCCAAATAAAGCGATCTAGCGACAGTTTTTATCATGCAACGTGGCCACTTTAATTAACTAAATGCGTTCTGTGACAGTTTCTAACAAGCATCAAGGCCACCGTAATTAACTAAAGGCGATCTAGCATTAGTTTTTACATGCATCTTGGACCCCTTAATTTACTAAATGCGATCTAGCGACAGTTTCAAACATGCATCGTTGCAAAGTGTCTAAATACAGGCGAACTAGCGACTGGTTCTACCACGCATCGTGGACACAGTGACTAACTTAATGTGAAGTAGCGACAGTTTCTAACATGCATCGTCGCCACCGAATCTAAATTAAGGCGATTTAGCGACAGGTTCGACCATGCATCGTGGACACATTGTCTGACCAAATGCCATCTAGCGACATGTTCTACCTTGCATCGTGGCCACCTTAATTAACTAAAGGCGATCTAGCGACACTTTCTATCATGCATCGTGTTCAATGTGACTAATTACAGGCGAACTAGCGACAGTTTCTGTCATGCATCGTGGACACCGTCATTATCTAAAGGCGATCTAGCGACAGTTTCTAACATGCATCGTGATCACAGTGAATAAACTAAAGGCGATCTGGCGACAGGTTGTACCATGCATCTTGGACCCCGTGAATAAATAAAGGCGATCTAGCTACAGTTTTTAACATATATCGTGGCAACCGTAATTAACTAATTTCCATCTAGCGACAGTATCTAGCATGCGTCATGAACAACGAAATTAAATAAAGTAAATCTAGCGACAGGATCATACATGCATCGTGGACACCGTGATTAACTAAGGGCGATTTAGCGAAAGGTTCTACCATGCATCATGGACATCGTGAATAATTAAAAGCGAACTGGCGACAGGTTCTACCATGCATCGTAGACAACGTGTCTAAATAAGGGCGACCTAGCGGCAGATTCAAAGATGAATCGTGGCGACCTTGTCTAAGTAAAGGCGATTTAGCGACATTTTCTACCATGCATCGTGGAAACGGGGAATAAATAAAGGCGATTGAGCGATAGGTTCTACCATGCATCGTGTATACTTTGACTAAATAAAGGCAATCTTTCTACAGTTCCTAACATATAACGTATCCTACGTAATTAACTAAAAGCGATCAAGCAACAGGTTCTAAGATGCATCGTGGCCAAATTAATTAACTAAAGGCGATTTAGCGACAGATTCTAACATGCATTGTGGCCATCCAAACGAAATAAAGACGATCTAGCGGCAGTTTCTTACATACATTGTGGCAAACGTGAGTAACTACAGACGAACTAGCGACAGGTTCTACCATCCGTCGTGGACACAGTGACTAACTTAATTGGATCTAGCGACAGGTTCTACCTTGCAACGTGGACACCGTGTCTAACTAAGGGCGAACTGGCGACAGATTCTAACATGCATCATGGCCTCCGTGTCTAACAAAAACCGATTTAGCGACAGTTTCTATCATGCCTCTTGGCCACCGTAATTAACTAAAGGCGATCTAGCGACAGTTTCTTACATTCATCGTGGCCAACGTGAATAAATACTGGCGATCTACCGAAAGGTTCTACCATGCATGGTGGACACCGAGACTAATTACAGGCGATCTGGCGAAAGTTTCTACCATTCCTCATGGACACCGTGTCTAAATAAGGGCGAACTAGCGACAGATTCTAACATGCATCATGGCGACCGTGTCTATCTAAAGGCGATTTAGCGACATGTTCTACCATGCATCTTGGACACCCTTTCAGACCGAAGTCCATCTAGCGACATGTTCTATCTTGCATCGTTGCCACCTTAATTAATTAAAGGCGAACTAGCGACAGTTTCTATCATGCATCGTGGTCACTGTGACTAACTAAAGGCGATCTAGCGACAGTTTCTATCCAGCATGTTGGACACCGTGAATAATTAAAGGCGATCTTACGACAGATTCTAAAATGCATCTTGGACACTGTGACTAAATAAAGGCGATCTAGCGACAGTTTCTAACATAAATCATGGCCACCGTGTCTAAGTAAAAGCTATTTAGCGACATGATCTCTCATGCATAGTGGACACTGGGACTAACTAAAGGCGAGTGAGCGTTAGGTTCTACCATGCATCGTGGAAACCGTGACTAACTAAAAGCGATTTATCTACAGTTTATAACATATATCGTGGCCAACGTAATTAACTAAAAGCGATCTAGTGACGGATTCTAATATGAATCGTGTTCAACTGAATTAACTAAAGGCGATTTAGAGACAATTTCTAACATGGATCATGGCCACCCTAATTAAAATTAGACGATATACCGACAATTTCTAACATGCATTGTGACCAACGTGACTAACTACAGGCGAACTAGCGACAGGTTCAACCATCCATCGTGGACGCAGTGACTAACTTAATTCGATCTAGCAACAGGTTCTACCTTGCAAAGTGGACACCGTGTCTAACTAAGGGCGAACTAGCAATAGATTCTAACATGCATCATGGCCACGGTGTATAACTAAAGACGATTTAGCGACAGGTTCTACCATGCATCGTGGCCAACCTAATTAACTAAAGGCGATTTAGCGACAGGTTCTACCATGCATCGTGGCCACCCTAATTAACTAAAGGCGATCTATCGACAGTTTCTTACATTCATCGTGGCCAACGTGAATAAATACAGGCGATCTAGCGACTGCTTCTACCTTGCATCATGGACACCGTTTCTAAATAAGGGCGAACTAGCGACAGTTTCTAACATCCATCATGGCGACCGTGTCTGACTAAAGGCGATATAGCGACATGTTCTACCATGCACAGTGGACAACGTGACTAACTAAAGGCGATCTATCAACAGTTTGTACCATGTCTCGTGGCCTCCTTAATTAAATAAAGCGATCTAGAGACAGTTTCAACCATGCATCTTGGTCACTGTGACTAACTAAAGGCGATTTATCGACAGTTTCTAACATGCATCATGGCCACCGTAATTAACAGAAGGCGATCTAGCGACAGTTTCTAACATGCATCGAGGAAACCGCGACTAACTGAATGCGATCTAGCGACAGTATCTAATCTGCATCGGGGATAGCGTGAATAACTAAAGGTGATCCAGCGACAGTTTGTGGCATGCATCATGGCCACGCTGACTAAATAAAGGCGATCTACCAACAGGTTCTACCATGCATCTTGAACAACGTGACTTACTAAAGGCGATCTAGCGACAGATTTTTACATATAACGTGGCCACCGTAATTAACTAAAGGCGATCTAGCGACAGTATCTAACATGCATCATGGACACCCTAATTTACTAATGGCGAAGTGGCGACAGGTTCTAATAATAATCGTGTACACCGTGCCTAACTCTAGGCGATTTAACGACAGTTTCAAATATGCATCATGGCCACCGTAATTAACTAAATGCGATCAAACG
>Ga0123355_10004596_pt1 | contig 20066 bp, 12 predicted proteins | sample TergutEmb28metaG_3_FD_89872 | JGI IMG/M metagenome (GOLD analysis project Ga0123355, IMG submission 89872) | Embiratermes neotenicus P1 segment gut microbial communities from Petit-Saut dam, French Guiana - Emb289 P1 | ecosystem: Host-associated > Arthropoda: Insects > Digestive system > Gut ...
ATTTTACTATATGAAATGAAATTTCTTGTACCAAATTACAGCTGCCTCCAGAACCCCTGACTAGGGGGCTACTGCCCCCAGATCCCCATTCTCTCTGTCCTCTGTCCTCAACTGAATTTGTTGACCCCCTCCCCACCAAACAAAATTCCTGGGTGTGCCACTGGCATAGTTGGATGCCTCTTGATCTGTATTAGGTCCCTGAGACTATATTGCTATGTTGCTATGTTGTTGTTGTTCCAGGATGAAGCTGCAGCTGTTGGAAGCCATGAGGACCAGCCAGTTTTCCAACACTTGGTGGACAACAAAGCCGAAAACAGTATTAGTGATGAAGTTGAAAACAAACAAGACGACAAGGAGATGCCTCATCAGCAGCCACAACCACAGACGCAGCAGCCTGAGACTGAGCAACCTGTGTCACAGGACCACACACCAATACAGATCAGATTGCCACTGCAGCTGGACTTTGATGATCTGGCTGGAGTAAGTTTTCATATGACTAGAATAAAGTGAAAATATGTGGTATGTCATACAAGTGAAAAATGTAGGGCGAGAAATACCTCAGTGAAGTATACACAGTTTTCAACAACAATGAAGATAAGTTACTAGTGTTGGGGCTTGTTCGGTTAATAGGCTTAAATCTAGGTCAACTAGACTAGTGGTTCACATTTGTCAACATATTACTGAGATCAAACCCCAACCTACCATGAAACCAACTTAGAAAGGTCTGGGTGTGGCAGTACTTCTACACCAGATGTAATGGTTTTACTGTCATGACTTCATCTTCTAGACTTCTGAAGTGGAATTTCCTCCACACTGTAACTCAGTTCTTGCAGGACTAGGCAGTCACATTTCCTGCACAGCAGATGGAATGTTCATGCTACTGTGGCTCAGTCCACAGAACTTCATGTCTAGTAACAGTTTACCATAATATAGTGAGGTTGGTATGGCAAATGGAGAGACTTTGTGAAGTAAATCACATCTCTTACATCTCTTTCACTCTTGATGGTAAATGTGCATACAGGGAATTCCTTGTCCACTCTAGATGACTTGAGTCAAGTAAACTTGTTACATGATATGCAGATATTAGTTCTATTTTGTCCTTTGTTCTGATTTTAAAAGTTTGTTGGTGCTGCATTTCTACTCTGTGTTTGCAGGCAATGATGGAAAAGAATCAGAGATCTAGGATGAACTGTGTAGTAGAAAAACGCCGTGCAGAGGAAATTGTGGACCACCAACCTCACACTATTCGACTGCCCTTTGGTGTGAATTTGACGACAGATCCACGATATGAGCATATTTCTGGAGAGAAGATGGCAATTTATTGTGAGAGTGGCAAGGATCAACGGTCAGTAGAAACAGAACTTACACCACATGTGCAATTATGTAGCTGTGGTCACATGAAATGAAGCTTCCAGTAAAACATGAAGTTGCCAGATATGGGAACTGTGTGGCAAGACCCAGGCTCTGCTTCTCACCAGCTAGTAATTTTCTTTTTCCCACATTAACTTTTGGGTTGCATTGTTCATGTTTTGCTATTGAAGATGTCCTTTAATTATCATATTGTAGAGGGTGTTTTGATTATCACTTTCCAGAGCATGGCATTTTGATCATATGCAAAGGCTGAGCCTGCTGGCACATTCCATGACAGCTGCTGTGCTTGGGGAAATGATAAAAGAGACACTGTCTGCACTGCGTATTTGAGTGGCTATACAAATATGTTGTTATCCTGTACATTGTTGGTTTTTTAATTTCTGTTCAGTATTGTGTCATGTTGGCTTAGCCTGTAGAATGTATATTTGGTGGTACAGACTGATAACAGTGGGGAATCAGCCTAAGCTAGAGGTACTGAGGCCATAGCTATAATACTGAACTTCATGAATTAGTGGGTTTGCTGTTATCCCATTGATAGTGAATTCTCCTCACAACCATATTTTCTTAGGTTAACAATGACTCTTTTCAGTATAACTTGTAACTGTTCACTCGGCTAATCTGTCCAGCGGCGAACATGTCTTATCTCAGGGAATATACGTGGTAGGTATTGGGTGGTACAGGTCATCAATGGTTGTGCATTAACTGAAATCATTGGGTTGAACACTCTGAACAGAAATGACAACACTTCAGTAGTTTAATATCCGGTAGTAAATATATTTAGCGAACAAGTCCATACACTGTCTAGTCCCTAATACCATCAGGTTCCAAGTTCCTGATCTCGACTCAATCTCCCTGCCCCCAAGGCTGGTGCACTCCACTTGTTTTTCTCCCTTTTTCAGATCTTTGCCACCCCAATGTCCCCAGTTCTCTTTGACATTTGGTGCTGGCTACCATAAACTTTCACTCCCAACACTCCTTCTTTGTTCCTCACAAGGGACCAAAGTGTATGGTTATAAGCTCATGATTATGTATATTCTGTTTTAGAATCCTTGATATTAGTACCCTAACAAGGAACTACAAAAATGACAAATTTCTCTTTGAGGTGCATAAAAGATTTTCAACAAAATAATAGCACATATTTTCTTAACTTAGTGCACTGTTAATTTCTACACTGAAAGAATTCTGATTATATTGTACTGTTCACAGTCACATGCCAATGGAAATGATGGCTACACCAATTGTGGTTCCCTTACCTGGACCTGTACATCTCCCACTCCAGTTCCATGGTCCCATGCAACCTCATCAGAACAGAATTCCCATTCCAGTCAATCGTGCTACCCAACCTGCGGTTGGGCTTGTTCCTCCACCACCCAATCATGTGCAGCAAGTGCATCTACCTGTGGCTGTGCCCATGCACAATATGCAGCTGCACCCCAGTCAGGTCCATGCTGCTATCCAGGTGACAGAGACTCGTGAGGACCAACTTCCTTCCCAACCCCAATTTCCCAGTCAAGCAGAAGCTCAAGAAGGAAGGTTCATGCATCGCATCCCAGTCCAAGTTGAAGCTCGTGAAGGTAGGACACTCCAGCAGGTCCCAGTTCAGGTGACTACTCGTGATGGCAGAGCATTCTCACACATACCTCTGCCAGTCCATGTAGAGTCCCACAAAACCCAGGCATTCATTCACCCACCTGTACCAGTCCAGGTAGAGACAAATGAAGGTCAAACATTCCACCCAGTTCAGATTGAGGGACATGAAAGCAGAGCCTTCCAGCACCAACAAATCCCTATCCATGCATATATAGGCGAGTCCCGGGCTTTTAACTCTGAAGCAGCAGCAGCAGCGGCAGCAGCAGCCATGCATGCAGCTGAGGGTCATGTCTTCCACCATCAGTCCCCAGCTCCAGAAATGTTGAACCAACAGCACCTCACAGGTGATATTCCTATTCCCATGATGCATCAAATCCAAGTGGAGGGACAGCAACAACCTCGTCCGCACTGTGAGTATACTTTGATATTAATATGTAGTGTGTATCATTGTGTATTTGTTGTTTGCAGGTGGTATCAGCAAATACACATACTTGATACATAGATTTTCAAAGTATGTGTCAGTAGGTGCCAGTTTGTAAGATACTGTTTTTTGATTATTGGTACAACTGGCCTTTATACGAATTAATTTTGTCTGTATATGTATTGATATATATGCCTTATGGCTTCTTTCATTTTCATCTGATAATTCAACTCATATATCCGTTTTCAAGAACCTGATATTTATGGCATGTACAAATTCTCTTCTACTTTCAGGCATTTTTTATGAGTAAAGAGGAATGCCTTATGTTGACACTATGTCAGTCCACCTGTCCATTTGTCCATTCATCTATCTGTAACCTTTTATCAGCAACTACACCGTTTGTCTGATTTTCATCAAATTCTGTACATGAGTTTATTTACTAAAAGTTGTCAGGCAAATATGAGTTTCATGAAAATTGGTTTAATGGCAGTCATATTTGCTTAAGGGCATAAGAGAATTTCTACACATACTTTCTGTCTTTCTTGGCTGGTTTTGAAGAAATTCAACATAAGAGATATTTATATAATTCTGCTGAGCATTTGTGGGTTGCATGTAAGGCCATAAATGAAATTACATTTGTGCATGTACCATGAAGCAGAATTACATTTTGAAAGTAAAGAGTGCCTTTGTAAAGTCTCTGTAGTGTGTCATGGTGTATACACTGTTCGCAGTCTTGTTTCTTGGCCAAGTCATAATTTAATGTCTTCAAAATGACATGGATAGGCCGCCACTTTGAAAAGTTTCATCTTTGTTTCCCTTCTTGCATTGCTTCTGATCATTATTGTTCTGTATATCATACTCTGTTTTTGTAGTTTTCTTTATTCATGGAGTGGGATGAGACAGTGTTGTTTGGTACTGCAACTACTAATAGGCCTGTTTTACTAGCCCTGGATGATACAGGTAGATTTGTCTCTGTACATGCCATGAAGGTATACAGGAGAAGTGGAAATACAGTGCCACTCATTCTTCACCTCAGCACTAGATGGAGGTGCGTGACCTGAACGTTTGATACTTGAATATTGAGCATTGGTAGAATGAAAACTGATGGGTAAAACTGAAGCACTCAGAGAAGCCTGACCCTTTGCCACTTTGTCCTCTAAAACTGCTACATTGACTCCCTTACTATATATCATAGTACATGTTAGCGCTTTACATGTATTTTTCACCTGTAAGGGGTGTCCTGTTTCTTTAGGGTTCTATATAAACTTCATTATATGTGTGTCAAAATTAGCTGAATAGATGGGCTTAATAAATTTAGTGGATGACTAGTTTATCGCATTATGATTTTCCCTATATATGGCCCCATTTATCCTCCTGTGTATTGAATAATGTCTCTCTGTATGGGTAAAGACTGCTGGCTGTTGAGGCTACCTACTCATGTCCGTCTGTACTGAGACTAAAGAAAGGTGCCCCTTTGGTTGTGGAGATGAAGATAAGTGAAGCTTCCTCCTTCCTGTCCACTCTGATCTTTGCTACCAGCCACAAGTGCTCTTTAGTTGTGAAGATTATCATATCACATCATGACTATTTTACTATAGTTCCTGTCAACAGAATCACTAGAAGCAGGTAGAGTACAATTGTGTATACCGAATGGGGGGTAGCATAGATGTGGAACATATCACTACATTGGACTTCTTTTCATGGCCTCTGTGTAGTGCTGAGATGAAATGTGTGTGGAACTTTACCTTTGTGTTGCCAGTATATCTATGGTTCTGTATTTAAATATGTGCAATGGCTTTGTCTTTCAGGTTTTGCTGTTTATATTCACTCTAACATCAGCTGTGATTTATTGCATTGCAGATGTCCAACCCAGGTCTGTGCGAAGTGTGGATGAAGTTTTCCACCGCCGTGACAAGCGAGTGCGTCGTTGTGCTTGTGATTGTGCCTGCTAGTACTGAATACTTGGCATGTTCCATTATGCTCTGACAAGTAGTCATTTAGCAGAAATAAATCACATTTACAAGCAGGAAGACAATAATCATAAACATGATATAAAACTTGAGTAAATAAATGTGATTCAAAATCCATAATATTTCATTTATCTATGTCTTGTAAATGTGTACAATACAACTGAACAAAATATTTTAAGGAATTGATAGTGTTTAAATTTTATTATAGATACATAGTCTCAAGTTTTAATTCTACCACCAGGAGTGTTAATGGTACTCCACTCCTGTTTTTAGAGATAAGCACTCCAGTTTCAGCTGTAAATATTAATGTTTTTTTAATAAATGAAATAGATTTGGCCAGAAAATTGTATCATCAGGTTACCCCCATTCTTCCCTGTGAAAAACATCTTTATGTCAATAGAACAAAAACTCCATGTATCAGAAATAATTTTCACTGGGATTTTAAACAGTAGCCTTGTCTTCATCTTTGTGTTAACTATTTTTTGTGAAGTATACAAGCTTACAATTTGCATGAAAAATAAATATGACTGTGTACAACATAACGTTTTTGCTGTTGATTAGTGTCGATATCAGTATTTCTAACTATGAAATGTAATAAATTTACAGTTTATTAGCTCTGTTAATGATATATTTATATCTGCCATTTTTGGACATCAGGACCATTGAAGGATGCAGAAGTTTGGAAAAGTGCATTCTGAAACTCTGTATACTCTAACATGTAATATCTTAGTTGTAATGACTCAAAGTCATATGACAATATGCAGGTTTGTCTGTTTCCTTTGTTCAAATCCTCCCATCATCTGAACAGTATCATTAAAATTCCATGCTTGTAGATTTAATACATTCAATTCTAAATACCTAAACTTACTTTTAAATTAATATTGTTTGAAGGATGTAAAACTATCAACATGTGTTCCTCATAGAAGAATATATTAAAAAAAAAAATTAAAATTTGAAAGAGTTGTATGGAATTTAAAACCAACCAATGTTCTGGTGAGCTCTTTAGACAAGAGATGAGAACTGTAAAAGATGTTGTGGTTTATGTTTCACTCCTTATCACTTGTCATTCAAATGAATAAGATCTTTTATTTTCACAATTTTTTTGCCACATGCACTGTTAAGTAAACTCAGAACATAAAGCATACATTGAAATTGTACAAAGTATGTACAGCCAAATCATTGTTATTATCTGAGGAGGCACTACTGTCCAGGCAAAAAATTCTTCTTTAATGTTGGAATGAAAGTGCATAATCTGGGTGTCATAGATGAGTACATGCTCATTTTGTTTCTGTGAGTATGTATGCTTCATATTCTTGAGCCTCACCAATGCAGGGAAGTAACAATCCCAGCAGCTCAAGAATTACAGTTATTCTAACTGTAATCCTGGGTAGTGAGATGGCCCTGTATGGGCCATGGATAGTGTCATGGCGGGAGGAACATAGAATTATGAGAGAACAGTCAGTTTTTTGTTCTTCCAGTGACCACTGTGAATGGGCAATGGTAAAAAAAGGTCTGTTTTTGAAAAGTATTTATCATTTATCAGAGGAGGTCACTCTTTGTCTTTGGAGAGAGAATCCTAGTTTCTTCAGGAAGTGGATGAATAGCTTCCACAACCTCCATAGGAGGAACTCATTCTCCTATTTATGTTGCTTGGCTGAAGATTGATTGTTATTATTTCCCTTATGATGTGGGCTTTTGCCTGTCTTTGTGTTATTTATCAACCAGCCGACAAGCCAGCCAGATAGCTTAGGACAGAGACATGTACAACGTGCAAGTTAAAGTCCTTATGGTGTTGTGGTTGGACGAATGTGGTGGCACAGTTGCTTGAGGCACTGTGCCACAAACAGGAAGGTTGTGGGTTCAATTCCTGTTGCTGTTGACTCAGCCTCTGATAGAATTGAGTACCAGGGATGTCTCCTGGGGACAATGGCGGCCAGTGCATAGTGTTGACAACCTAGCCACCTTTGTGTGCTGACTGTTTAGAAATTCTGGCTGCCTCAACCACCTGGAGCCCAAAGGTACTGCTCAGGCATGTACAGGGAAAGCTTTATGGTGGTGTGGTTGGGGATTCAAATGTTCTGGATATGGTGCTGTGTTGTCAGGTGCCCCTTACCCAGAGACAGAATGTCACATCCCAGAAGACTGAAATCAAGCTGATGGCAGTTGCTAAATTAAACCATTTGTGTGAAATACTTTGCTGGAATGCAAGCAGATGTGTTATAAATTTGATCTGGCATCTTAATATGAGAACTTGATGTGGGCATACTTTTGCTGGTTCAATGGGTGATTGAGGATTGAATCCAGGGAGCTTGTAATCAATCCAACCAGGTGGTGGTCTCTGCAATTGTGGGTGGAGGATGGCTGATGGTCTCCAGGAGGAAGGGAAGCAGGGTAGGGTGCTAAACCCACACACACACACACACATATCTATATAACATCTTTACTACAAAAGGATCCTACGTAAATCCTGAGAAATGGAAGAATCTATGTGTTCGCTAGGCTATCTCTGTTCTAATCCTAAAGCATTAAGGCACCACGGTTCCTATGATGGCTAATTAACGACGGCTACCTCCGAATGCGTCGTCATTATCGGCTGCAATGGGTGGACATAGGAAGTTGCACGATCCGTGGTTGACCAAACTCCGTGACGCATTCGAATCTTTAATCCGTGATACTTGCATGTTCCCCGCGACCACAGATCGCGACTACGTGCCTGCGACCCGCTGAAGCATGGGCGGTGAAGTATTAATGTGTGTCCAAGACATAACGCCGTAACTGTGTTCTCTGATCAATGTTCTGTTTTAGCGGTGGATGGGCGTGCTGAAGTAGGGAAGAAATGGTGGCATGCGGGTTTGAAGAGTGTTAATGTTAACGGTTGTGATATCACTTGAAACCTTGTATTGTGGCTTATTGTTAATATTTTTGAATAGTGTGGTGTGGCACGAAGTGTGAAATACTGCACAATTTACTTTCTGAATTTGAAAAGTAGAAATGATGTGCGTGTGCAGCCAACATAAGTAAGGTGCATGGTAAGTGTACCTGTTGTCAATATTTTGTTTTGAGGAACTGTCTGCATTAGCTCAAAGAACACGAATATATGAGACGGCTTTGTAGCCGTTAGTTGTACAGTTTTCGAGAATATCTGAAAATAGTGTGAGATGTAAACTGACATTTACATACATTAACGCAAAAAGTTTCCGTAAATCGATTATGTAACTGGCAGTATGCAAGGACGTGAGGAAAGCTGAAAATAAGGAATACTGGTTTCATTTTTTGTATTTATATTTTATGTTAAAAACGCTATCATCAACGCCTCCTTGTGCGTTGAATAGTTGGTTAAGTATTGAATGATGAATTGGAAAGGATGTGGAAGTAAGCGATCGTGATTGAAATTGAGGTACTCCAATCGTGTGCTTGAAGGGATTGGGAAAAACCTTAGTAAGGTTCAATTTGGATAACAGGCCTCAAGGCCGAGATTTGATTGTGGGACTCCAGTAGTATGGCGTAGAAATACTGCCCTCTCTAACTGCAACATTTGACTAGTGTCGTTTTGAGTACTGGTATGTTAGTGACTGCTTTGTACAGTATGTGAATTTTGACTTTGCAGTTTCTGACATTAACATAATTATTCAGCGGAAGAGTAAATATGAATATATATTTGTACAGCCCATTGGCAGACCAGTACCAATGTGATTGGTATGCATTTGCCAACATTTTGAAGGATCGTAATGCCTTCATCTTCAGCGTCAAGCAGTCCAGTGCTCTTCTAGGACTGCTTGACATGAAGATGAATGGACTTTGGTAACTCTAAATGTTATTAAGTATTTACCAGTCTAAATGGTGGAAGATCCCAGAAAACTTGAATCTCAACAGCAATACCACATTTGTGGTTGTGTCACTGAAGTAAAGACAATTTTGTTCGTCTTTGAACTGACACATTTCGCTAGGAGGTTTCTCTCTGTAACAGGTTAGGTTATCATATTATTATTATGTATGGTACAGGTGTGTTGGGTATAATAGCCATAAGTAAAACAAAAGTTATGCCACATGTTTGGTAATAGATGATGTCATATAGGCACAGGCTAAAGAGATGAAGTACACAGTCTTCATATTATGAAGTTCTGTTCGGAAATGAAGGTAAGGTACATGTAAGATAGCCACTGCGGACATGGAAGTGGAGCTTCAAGTGGTAGTATACAGAGGTCTGCTTCACACTCCAACCACTTCATCTCTTAAAAAAAAAAGTCTAGCACTTAATCAGTTAGGAGAATAGATGGCCCCCAAACTGATCTGGGTGTTAACAGAGAATAATTCCTGCCCATGTTGAGATTTGCATCCCAGCCATCCAGTTTATTATAGCTGTGTAATACACAGACTGAAATTTTGTAATATTCTATCTTTATCTCATAAAGGAATTGCAGAATAATAATGTAAAATAGGTCATGATGACTCTTATGGCCCTTCACAATAGTCATAATTTACAGTTCATGTTTATCATTGTATTTCTTCGTGACTAACCACTTAGAAGAGAGATCCATCTGTATCACATATGACTAGTGAACAGGATCTGCCTATATTATGCCTTGACTGGTTACTGACTATCCTATTTTTGTTTGTACATCCATTGTCCATTTAATTTTATTCTCACTTTCACTGGGTTAGTTTTGAAATTTGGTTGTTGAAGTGACTGTGTCCAAACTTCAGTGTTCTGGTATTTCACATTTTTATGACCACTTCTTAACGATCTGTTCAGTATTATCCTGTCATATCTTTTCTCAATCTTCCAGTTATTTTCCAAGAGTTTGTACACCAGCCTCCTAAATTCTGCCACACCAACAACACTGACAATGTTAGGTGATGGTTATAACACTTACAGACTAGATGTTTCTGTACAGCAGTGTAAGTCACAAGTTTTTTTGTAATGTGATGTCCTTCATGTCCCACTTTTTCCCTCTTAAGACCATTTACTCTTCTGTACTGGAAGATTATTTATTTTTGTTGAAGTAGTAGTTAATTAGTAAGAAAATGCCAGCATTATGTTGTGTTGTCACCATTTATCTCTTTGATGTTAAATGGTGTAGGATTTCTTTCTGTATGAAGGTAGTGTAAACATCTATTCCAGCCAATTATCACTTCAGACAAGGTTGTGTGTGTATTATTAGGACACTGATATGTAGGATGTTTGTGAAATACATAGTACCACTGTAAGGATGTGTGCTGTAAACCCCCCCCCAAAAAAAAAAGCCAGAAATGTGGACCCTGTGCTTCCACACTGCACTTTGCTGATCTCACTGAGGATTGATGCATGCACTCAGAAATTTCATATGTTTTACAAATCGTCTCACATTCTTCTCCCACCTGTTGTAGTTCTACATCATGCATTGCTGTAGCATACATAGTGCTTTTAAGAGGACTGTATAAATACAACTTCATTTTGTTTAATTAGATGACCTTGCAACCCATTTATTTTGGCCATCTCAGCTACCTGTTATTCCAGATATATATAATTGAAAACTGTTCCAACAGCTATGCTTAAATGAGGTGGAGCACTCTTGGTGTTAGTGGGACATCTTAGCAGCCTTTCAACAGTAGTGTAGTAATAGAGCTACAAGCCTAGTAATCTCTGTAATAGGACAGTCAGTATTATGACTTCTGTTTGGAACTCTTAGCTCTTGTAGAATATATTGAGAACTCCATGGCTGTGTGTTGCGTGTATTTATCTTTCAGTGTAATGGTGATAGACGGTGCTGGAGTATTTGAAATTTGGTATGTAAATGATAAGTGTGCCAAAATATTCAGTGTAATGTGTGACATTCTGAGGTACATTAATTCAGGGGTACACAAGTTTTCCAAAAATTTAGGAATCCCCTCAATATTCTGGGCATTGGAAGGGTTGCATAAGGCAAGTTCTATACTGAGTAACCACAAATATTTGGCACCGCTGATCAAAATTTTGTTGTCTGAGCAACCTGGCATCTGGGATTTATGTGCCCCTGCAGTAATTCATAATTATGTGTGGCCTTTAATTTTGGACTGCAATATTTGAAGAAAATAAATGTCGGACAGTGTTATGAGAACCACTTGTTGTATAATGGGTCATTTTGTTTAGAATATTATAATTCTGAGTTGGCTTTGTGTAAAGTAGGAATATTTTGAACCACTGTGGACGGAGGTGGAATTTTCTTCACAGCTTCAGCACAGAGTGTGAACATAACTATCTTCAAATTCATGAGTGTTTCTGGAGGTTACACGTGCAGATACACGTGTCCTCCCTGTTACGTTGAGCTGTGCATAAAGTGCAAATAGTGTATGCTCGTTAAGAGCAGAAGAATTATTGGGATTCTAGAAATGTGTTGTTTGTTTCACACACAAATAACATTTAGTGTTTAGGTGATTGCCTTTTTTACAGAACAGTGTGTTTACCCAGTGCTTTGGTGCATTGTACATTTTTTGTGGGTTGTTAAATCAGTCTAATACTGTAGTGTATAAAATAGATTTATAATGAGCACTGCTTTGTGACTGTTTACATGCAGCACGTCGTTCACAATTCGTTTTAAACTACTCACAGGAAATGTTGAAATATTGCTTAGCCTTGGCTCATGTTTATGACTGCATTTGGTTATAAATATAATCAGTGCCACGTCACCAGCTCATTAATCACTGTGTTGGCTAAGAAAGTAAGTGACTCTTCAGGCACCATTTGGGTATCACTGCATCTTTAGTATTGGTGCATTGAGGTTTGAGGTAAAGCACTTCTTTCTTTCTTTCTCTCCCTGTCTCTCTCTCTCTTTTTCTTTATGTCTGTTCCTCTCTTCCTTTCTGGCTCTCTTTCTTAGTTATTTTATTTCTATGTATCATCTTTAGTGTTTTATTTTTCCCTCTTTATTTGTTTTCCTTTTCCATTTTTTAAAATCTGGTTTAAGATTTCTTATACAATGCAGTTTTGTGAATTCGTGTTTTTTGAGGCTGTAAAATGTATTTGACCTAATTACATTGAGTTTCAAAGTGTGTAGATTTTATGTTGCAGTCTGCTGTGCTCTATCATGATACAGAATTGGTAAAATAAAATAAGGTTTCTTACAGTAAAGTGTACCGCGTTAAGTAGGCCGCAGTCTCCTTCCACAATTTGCCTTAACCGTCTTCTCATGATATTCAGTGTTCTGTAGTGTGTATATGTGCTGTGCTACAAATGGGAAGGTTGCTGGTTCGATCCCAGCTGGTGTCAGTGGATTTTTCATTGACATAAAATCCTTCCCATCATACTATGGCCCTGAGGTCGACTCAGCCTCTAACAGAAATGAGTACCAGGAGCATTTCCTGGGGGTAAAGGCGGCCGGTGCATAAGGCTGACAACCTACCACCATCCTGTGCCATTGTCACAAAATCTGGGAACCTTAACTTCCTGAAACCCTTTGGGCCTGTTCAGGCCTGTAACGGTGCTGTTTTACTTTTTTGCTTATAATGTGTATATCCGAAACTCTCATTGAAGTCTAAAGAGTAATTAACAGGAGGGAATTTTTTTAACCAGTTGAGTAATTATGACCTGGGCAAAGCAAACTACTTTGGAATTAGTTATGGTACCTTGTCTAGAGTGTTTGTTTTGGGTGAAATTTCTCATTTTTGTATCGCAGTGTTGAGTTCACTGGAAACATCTCTTTACTTTGAAGGCATATTGAATGCGTTAATCCTTGATATGTTCATCGCGTGGGTTCTGCACAGTAGTTCTCATACTTCCACATGATGAAAGTGGAACTGTTTTCAGAAACTTTTTTTTAAAACAAGATGATGTAATGTGCCAGTTAGATATGTAAGTCTAGTTATGCACAACACCCTTGGGCTTGTCTCTATAATGATTTTCCCCAGTTGGTGATCCAGTGCTTGAGTAGTGCTGACTAACACTCAACTTACATAGTGTTACATAGGCCTACCCGTGATATGTGTTATACTATAGCTGAAAAATGACTTTATTTTACAATTCTCACCTTTTTTATTATTTCTTTGTGAGTATATATTTTATGTTGAGTGTTATTACGTTTTTCCCATTTCCTTGTCATTGGCTTTAATAGTGTGACCACTTGAGCAAGGAACTTCTACGACTTTTAGAAACTGAAGCAGAATCACTTTAAATCCCAATAAAGGTCTGACAAGTTTTTTATACCCTCTCTTGTGCTTTTTAATTTTTCATTATTCACATTCATAGTATCTCTGATTTTGATACCACATAAAGATATTAATTGTTGTACTAGAAATAAATAAGGCCATAAAACTAGTCCCTCAGAATTGGCCAAATTGAAATTTGGTAGGTTTCTGGTGGAAACTTGTGCAACAGTCTGAAGCTAGAGAGGTCAGAATTCTGTTAGTCAAATTTCAATCAGACATTGGCCACTTTTAAAAAAGTTAAATACGGCAGGGTCTTGTTTTACGATGGGGTTATGTTTTCGAATATTTGGTTGTAAAGCAAATCGTCATAAAACGAGTACTATTTAAATGGTTTAAATTGAGATAGGTTCATGGACCAAACAAATTAGTCAAATAATTTCATAATTTACAAAATTTCTTGGCATTATGACATACAATTTTAATTTAATGAATTAGGTATATAGAAAATTACACAGATAATTGAAAAAAATATCAATAAAATCACTGTTTATTTTGTTGAAGAAGGCCTAGGCCATGGTTCAGAAGACATCAAGAAAGAATGTAGTGTCAACTGTTTTGATTTTTTCTTCTTTTCTGTCTTTTTGATTGATGGACGTTGTGTGGGGGGGGAAACTGCACTAAAGTAGAATAAGAAACACATTCACACCGGAAGAGAGCTAGAAGTACGCTAAGTAGAGAAAGGACACTTGAGTTGCGACAGTGATGCACCATGAGTTGGGAGTACTCAGTCCAACTCAACAAGGGTCGTAAAAGTGAATCGTCGCAAAATGAGACCCTAACTGTATTTGTTATTTTTTTGGTGGCACCATATTCCATAGCTGTACAAACCTCATTCAATTTCATGGTTGATCCACTTGGAGAGCTGTTGTGGGGAGCTGTCTCCAGTTTTTCTTGAGTTGGACATTGATCTCAGTGTGTTCTGTTCCGCTTTCCCTCAGTGTATTCTAAATACTTGCTTCCCAGGTTTCTGTGTGTTACTGCATTGTCCTTATTTCACTAACTTTTTGTGCTTCCTTTTAGTACTGCAACATCTAAAATGTCTGTGATGGCATAGAAGTAACTGTGATTGGCACAGGCCAGTACATTACACTAAGAAATTACAATAGCCATTTATTTCTTTTTCCAGTAAAGTCACCATGCCACAGTTCATTAAACCAGATACCCTGGAAGACCTTGCCCTGGGGGCAATTGAAGATCATGTAACTCAGCTCTGTGTGCAGCTAATGCAAAACAAAATGCCAGAGAGCAAGAAAGTACATCATGCCCAAGAGAGATGCAAACAACTCAAGTATATACTGCACTGTACATTGCCAACCATAATAGCCAATAAAATGACAGTCAAGTTGTTGAAATGTGTTGATAGATTGTATGATGACATACGTGACTCAATCAGTGAGTCCTGGTGTCAGGAAGTGATCTACGAGGTACTGAGTGCCATCATCCATCCTGGTGTGACAAGACTTGAGTTGGGTGCAGAACCCATGCACAGTTTTGACTACCGATATGAACTGAACTTCATTGTGTTCTTCTTGTTTAACAAGTTGTGCACAATGAATGATCTTAAAGTAATACGACTTGGAAATCAGTATCGCCATGGAGTTTGGACACACAGTGTCCGTGTCGCTGAGAGCCTGGAAGAATTCACATCCGTGTACAAATGCAGTGATGCACTGTTGGAAGCTGTTGCAGAGTCTTGCAAGAGATTGAAGCGTCTTCATGTCAGCTGGTCTCCAAATGTCACTGATGATAGTGTCAGTGCCATTTTAAAATTATGCCACTTGGAAGAATTGAGTGTAATGGGTAAAATATCTCAAAATGGTCTGACACAGTTGCTGAATGGGTTAGCAGAAAATAAAGGATGTGGAGGCAGAGGCCCTCAGACATGCTCTTCACAGCTCTTGAGTTTTGGATGTTACAACATTTCGTCATTGCATCTCAGTATCTTGGTTGAGCATTTTCCGAATCTTGTTGAACTCAAACTGCTGTGTAGTAATGAATGTGATCTAACTCCACTGAAAGGCTTGAAACATTTGCAGGGACTGTGGTTGTCAAACATCAGGTTTACTGAAGTCAAACAGCTTCTTTGTGCAATAGGCAGTCAGTTACTGTACCTTCATCTCATTTATGCTGAAGCTCTGGATGTGAAGTTTATCGGGGAACATTGCTCCTCATTGAATTGTCTGCATCTGATTGCTTATGATGAGACTATTCCTTCTTCAGAAGACTATGCACATCCCTCTCTCCCTGGCTTTGAGTCAGTTGAGTGTCTTCATCTTAATTTCCCTGGCATATCTTGGCCACAGTTCTTCCTGCATCAGTGTAAAAATGTGAAGAAACTTGTTGTGTACTTACGTAACAGTAGTAACTGCGGGATGCTGGAGCAAGTGCTCCGTCAGACAACGATGAGTCATCTGGAAGAGGTCTATTGGTCTCCAGCCTGTCAGTTTGCACAGAATATTGCTAATTTGCTTATTGACAAGTGTCCAAATATCAGAGTAATTAGACCATTGGAGAGGTAAAAGTCATCAGAGTCTTCCTTTGATAGTGTAGGAAGGAACTAAAGTAGGGGCAGGGATGTATTAATGGTTCATGCATGAATGAGAATATGGCATTGAATATTCACTGACTTATGTGAGGTTTCAGAATTATTGTGTGGGCCGTGATAGCGTAGTCTCTATAGCGACTAGCTACGGGCTGGACAGTCCGGGGATTGAATCCTGGTGGGGGCAAGATTTTCCACCTGTCCAGACCGGCCCTTGGGCCCACCCAGCCTCCTATACAATGGGTACCGGGTCTTTCCTGGGGGTAAAGTGGCCGGGGTGTGGCTTTGACCGCCCACCCCTATCTAGCGCTGAGGTTAAAGAAAGAGTAGAGCTATACCTCTACTCTCCCTCTGGGCCGTCGTGGCCTGTTCTAGGGTGAACTTTACCTTTATGCTAGAATTATTGTTTTCTGAATATTGGTCAAGTTTATAATGCTAGATTAACTGGTGAAGAACAGGCCCCTGTTTATATTATACACACACAAAGTTTTGAAAGATGAATAGCACCAGACTGTTTACAGAATGACCACACACTCGATACTGCACTCACAGTGAGTGTGCGTGAGTAGTTTATGATATGTAACCCAGAAAATTAAGATCAAGAATCAGCCACTTGCCTCACATTTTAAGAATCAGTGCTGTGTGAAAATGTTTGGGCTAGTAGATTACTGTAAAATTCGCGAAAGTAAAGATTTGGGCTCCTTTATAAAATCATGCTTGATAGAACCACTGACACTTGCAGTAAGGCATTTGTCTTCATGTCATGTTTTATATTTCTATACAAGCTACAGAGCATTAGAGGGTTTATGTAGTTCATGGACTGACCGCATATTTACAACATATAACCAACAAATGCAAAATTTATTCATTACTTAGTTGTATTGAAAAACTCGTACATGTTGCAGTGCCTCAATGCATCATCATCTTCAGGGAGTTCATCTGTTATACCAAAGTTCTGTCCCAGTTATAATGCAGTCCATTAGTACATATGTTATGCTCAAAGATCAAAAAACGTTCATTGAGCGGAAAAAAGGACCACAACGCGTTGTGGCATTAGAGAAACAGCTACCACACGAAATTGCATGTTGTGGCTGTTTTTAAACAACTACAATGCATTGTGGCATGAGAGAAACAGCCACAGCGTGAAATATCTTTCATATGAACTGTTTGTAAGTTTAGTAATTTGTTGATAAAAAATACATGTGATGTAGGCCTAATGAAGAACAATGGCGAAGCTCATTTATTTTTGCAGGAGCTTTTAGAATGACACTTAGAGTTACACTTCATATTTTTCGAAATACAGTTGCACTTTTTATCGATGCAGTACCTCTTACAATGGCAGCTTACAAATCCCTGCTTACTTCCAGATGTTATCATTGAGGCTGACCGAAGAGATAGTGAACTTGAGGGCACATCATGTGCCTTGATGAAGTTGTCAGCAGTTGTGAATTCATTGCGAGCATACAGCTGCTCAAGTAGGCTTTCTTCGTGCCCAACAGATAAAACCCCGAAGAGTTGACATCAATGACAACTGCTAGGACATTTCTGGGGGCTAGGGGGCTAGACATCCTCGATCAGTGTCAGGCACCCTGACCACAGTGTTTGTCCCAAATCAACTGCTGGAAGTCTTGAGTTGGAGAGAGAAACCATTTTTTGAACTTGTTGTTCCTGACCAGAATTTGAACCTTCTCGCTCAGTGTTGATTCAGTTCTTCCTTACACAGAAGTTGCAAGTGACTTTCAGTCTGAAACCCTCACTGTCTTCACTGTAACTTCCACAACTTCCACTTCTGAACTCATTGTGGTTATTTCCTTTAACAGCCACGACATGAGTTTTGCATCATGGCATATCTTCACATGCCACAACGTGTTGCGGTTGTTTAAAATCAGCCACAACATGAAATTTCGTTTTGTAGCTGTTTCTCTACTGCCACAACGTGTTGTGGTCGTTTTCTCCGCTCAGTGAGCGTTTTCGATCTGTGAGCTTAACACATACACTTAAAAGTGTCAAAAGAATATCATAACCAAGTGATTGATATACAGTTGATGTTATATATAGTTTTACATTAATATAAAATGAGATAATAAAATGAACTTTTGATAGAATACAGTAGAATGGTGCAATTCTTGAAGCAGTTACTTGAATTACAGTCATATCATGATGTACTCATCGTGTGTTGTGGCCTTATATACAGTCACATTCACGACTGTATCCTTGCAGAGTGTGAACCTGTAATAAACTGCACTCACTGTAATGCAGTGCAATAAAATAGTCTAGCAGAAGTAATATGAATATGCAATCAGGTGATAGGCTGCAAGGATATAGTCGTGAATGTAATTACTGTATATAAGGACACCACACATGATCAGGACATTATGATGCAATTGTAATTCAAGTAATTGCTTCAAGAACTGCAACATTCTACTGTATTCTATCAAAAGTTAATTTTATTATATCATTTTATATTACTGTAACACTATATGTAACATCCCAAGTATATTAATTGCTTGGTTATGATAGTCTTTTAGCACTTTAAGTGTGTGTATTAATGGACTGCAGTTTAACTGGCTGGTAACTTGCGTATAACAGAAGAACTCGCTGAAGATGATGATGCACTGAGGCAATGAAACATGTAGGAGCTTTTAGATACAATTAAGTATTCAGTATATTGTGTATTTGATGGTTTTATGTTGTAAATACATGCAAGATCCACAGTACATACAGTTTCATGACCACATATTTGTTTATTTTTTTATCATTTTGTCCATGCCTACCAGTAAGTGCTGGGATAGTGTCTTAAAGTGGGCCATTAAAACTTTGCAATGTTTACATTTCATACTCTCATGACTTTCATACTAAATGACCTTCACCATGTAGACATTAACCCTTATCCTGCTAACGTGTAGAATATGGTGAGCTCCTAATAATGCTTGCAAATGGCAGATGGGATTTAATTTGGCGTTTAAAGGGTTAGTCCTAAATAACATGCAAACTAACCAATGTTCATCACTGCTGTAATGGATAATCTTGTAAATAAAACCAACTTCATGCACAATTTATTCTTAGCATATTTATCAATCTGTACATGTTTCGGGTGACTATGGGACCGTCATCAGGAGAAACAGCTATGTTTTTGCAACATTTGGTACTTGTTATTCTGTGTGAATGACTGTCTGGTATGCATCCTGCATGCCAGTCAGTCATCCACATAGAATAACAAGTACCAAGTGTCACAAAAACACAGCTGTTTCTCCTGACTACGGGCCCATAGTCACCCAAAACATGTAGAGATTGATAAATATACTAAGAATAAATTGTGCATGAAGTTGGTTTTATTTACAAGATTATACAGGGATGCATGGTCAACAAAACGTAAAATTTGCTGTTATGGAGCTTGCTCCATTGTGATAATATTGTTTAACTTGGAAATCTTACACGTTTCATTGGTGTGTTTAAGGTTAGCCATTGTTCTCTTAGAATATGGCTCAACAGGTTTTGCCAGTGGACACATCCTCTTGAATCTTCATGTTTTGACACTGGTTAAATTGTCCTTGGGTGTTAGTGGAAAGTTGTAGTATTTGAGTCATAGGGAGTCATAAATAAATGGAATGAGTGTTACAGCTTTAAGGTGGGGATTCTGGTAATATCTGTGTGACAGTATTTTAAACATGGTGGGCCCAATGGATCCACTTCATAAACCGCTTCCCAAAAAAATCAGAATGCCTAAGCCCACAAGAAATTGTATTTTGTATGAGAAAGAAACATGTGTAACCACACATCTTAGCTAAACATATGTGAAACCACAAAAAAATAATATTCGTTGTGGGAGAGAGAACCACACCACTACACCACTGCTGATATATATATATATATATATATATATATATGTGTGTATGTGTATACACACACACATTTCAGTTTGCCATAAGACAATATCAGCACAGTCTGTAATTTTGGGTATGTTGCTGTGGCCCCCCCCCCCCCCCCCCCCCCCCCCCCCCCCCACCCCCCC
>Ga0123355_10004597_pt1 | contig 20065 bp, 23 predicted proteins | sample TergutEmb28metaG_3_FD_89872 | JGI IMG/M metagenome (GOLD analysis project Ga0123355, IMG submission 89872) | Embiratermes neotenicus P1 segment gut microbial communities from Petit-Saut dam, French Guiana - Emb289 P1 | ecosystem: Host-associated > Arthropoda: Insects > Digestive system > Gut ...
CGACCATCTTCGTTTCCTCGGCGGGGAGCTTGAGACTTTCGGCAAGGCCTTGGATATCGAAGAGTACCTGGCCGGGTGCGACGTGATAATCGACGCGCTGTTCGGAACAGGACTGCACCGCGACTTGTGCGGCGACGCGCTCGCGGCGGTTGGGATGATAAACAACTCCCCGGCGCGGACGGTTTCGGCAGACATCGCAAGCGGCGTCTGCGCAGACATCGGCAGGGTACTGGGCGGCGCGGTAGATGCCGACATGACGGTCACATTTTCGCTCGCTAAGCCTGGGCATTTTGTCGAACCGGGATGTATCCATCGCGGGACGTTGCGTGTCTGCGACATCGGCATCCCGGCCGATATCATTGAGGCCGCCGCGCCGTATGCGCATGTCGTTATGCCGGAGGATATCAGTCTGCCGCGCAGACGGCCGGACACGCATAAGGGCGACTACGGCCGCTGTCTCATTATCGCCGGAAGCGTTGGATACACCGGTGCGGCGGCGTTGTCGGCGCGCGCGGCCACGCGCATGGGGGCGGGACTGGTTTCCGTGGGCGTGCCGGAGGAGATATATGAAATCATGGCGGCGAAACTCGACGAGGAAATGCCGTTTCCGATACATAGCGTCCCGGACCTCTTGCGCCGCGCGAACGAGTGCGACGCGTGTCTGATCGGCCCGGGGCTTGGTCGGAGGCCGGAGGTAGCGGAGCTTGTGCGCGCTGCACTGCGGACGGTAAAGACGCCGGTTATTTTAGACGCCGATGGCATAAACGCGATCGCGGAGAATATAGATGTATTGGACGAGGCGGCGTGTCCCTTGATACTAACGCCGCACCCCGGCGAGTTCGCGAGGCTCGGCGGTGACCTGTCATCAGGAGACAGGCTTGGCGCAGCGCGCGAGTTCGCCCAAAAGCGCGGCTGTATCCTCGTCTTAAAAGGCCACAGGACGATAACGGCGATGCCTGACGGTTCTGCTTATATCAACACGACCGGCGGCCCGGCGATGGCCAAAGGCGGCTCCGGCGATGTGCTTGCCGGGATGATCACGGCGCTTGTCGGGCAGAAATTCCCGATAAAAGACGCGGTTCTGGCCGCCGTGTATCTTCACGGGCTTGCCGGCGACATGTGCGCCGACGAGTATGGCGAATATTCCGTGACGGCGGGCGATATCATACGGCGTCTGCCGACCGCCGTCAAAAAAGTAACGGAGCGTTGAGGCCCTCGACGCTCAAAATGAGCGTTGGAGGTGACTGCTCTTGCGGCAGATCAAAAAATTTGGATTTATCACTGTCATAGCGGCTATATTTCTGGCGTCCTGCACGCGCGGGGGGCAAAGCCCGCGTGACCTTGTTGAAGAAATCAGGGCGGATATTCTGGAATCTTCGCGGCTTATCATAAACGCGCAAATAACCGCCGACTACGGCGACCGGGTATACGAGTTCGGCGTCCGGTACACCGGCGGCGCGGATCTTTCCGAGATCGTGATCCTATCGCCGGAACTTATCGCCGGGATCACGGCCGAAGTCACGCCGGGCGGAGCGGCGCTGATATTCGACGGCGCAAGGCTAGACACCGGGCCGCTCACCGGCGGCGGGCTTACTCCGGTCGAGGCTCTGCCGGCGCTTATATCCGGTTGGCGGAGCGGGGTTATAGCTTCCGTCGGGTTCGAGCGGTTCGGCGAGACTGACACGGTGGTGTTTGAGACGGCCGCCGACGATTTCGTTACCCAGCGGACGTGGTTTGACCGCAGGACGCTTTTGCCACTGCGGTCAGAGATCGTGAGCAACGGCGTGCTGGTGATCACCGCCGTGTTTAATAATGTGGTTATTGAGTAGGTCGCGGGCGACCGGGGTCGGTCGCCCCTACAATGTATTGCCAGCGTCTTTTTCGCAAAACACTTCAACCATTAACATAACGCCAAAGCGGACGCCGCTTGCAAAACTGTCGCTCGCCCGCTGCGCGGCAAGCAAATCTTTATCGTCTAATATGTAAAGCAATCTCTCTTTCTGCCATTTATTAAAATCCTTTTTCAGCATACCCGTATTTGCTGCTATGCGCTGCAATGCAGCCTTGTCTTGCTCTCGCGCAAAATCGTGGCGGTAAAATAGGGTTTCTAATATGCTCTGCATTTATATGTTTCCTCCTTGATTTTTTTAGCTTGCTATGATATATTAACTATGATTGTATTCAACACTTTGACGCACACAAGTGCGTGTTGCGATCTTATGATATCACGCACTTGTGTGCGTGTCAACTGTTTTTTATAAATTATTTTGGTGGTGCTGCAAATGTCAATTTTTTCGGTGCGGTTGCGCGAGTTGAGAGTTTCAAAAAATGTTACGCAAAAGCAAGTGGCTGAAAGTATTGGGTTATCAGAGAGAGCGTATCAGAATTATGAGCTTGCCGAAAAAGAACCTTCACTTGGTAACATTAATAAACTCGCCGATTTTTTTGAAGTCAGCACCGATTATTTGTTAGGACGGTCCGACAATCCTAGATTGTAGGGGCGGCAATCTGCCGCCCGTTTGTTTGTGTCTTGCGCCAGACCATGTAGGGGCGCGACGCCCCCCGGCGCGCCGTATAACATAACAACAAAACACCCGGCCCTGCGGGGCCACCCTCTTTACAAAAGAGGGCGGGGTTTGGCGGTGCATTTTCCTTGCCCTCTTTAGTAAAGAGGGTGCCGACCGCAGTCGGCGGGTGTTTTGTCCCACGCCGCCCACCCACGCAAATTTACCGTTGCACTCACACGAATAAAATGTTACACTATAGCCAGTCGTTTAAGACCGGCTTCTTTTTTCGGCGTAGCGCAGTATACAAATTTCGGCATATACTGTAATGGGAGAGCGCCTCCCATGCAAAAAAAATTAAATTACCGTGGCAGCTTTTGTATATTTTGTTTTGCTTTGTGAAAGAATTATAGTAACGCGGTTACATACTTATCTTCCGGCAGCCGTAACCGTGCAGACTATATTTCATCGGAGAGTGAAGCTGTGTGACTACCGGAATCAGAAGAGGAGACATTTTCTATGCCGACCTTAGCCCTGTCGTGGGCAGCGAACAAGGCGGTATGCGGCCTGTGCTGATCGTCCAGAACGATACGGGCAACAAGCACAGTCCGACGGTGATCGCGGCCGCGATCACATCGCAGATAAACAAAGCCCGGCTTCCAACCCATATCGAACTTGGCGCGAAAAGTTATGGTCTGTCGAAAGATTCGGTGGTTCTGCTGGAACAGATCAGGACGCTCGATAAAAAGAGGCTCAAAGAACGTATGGGGCAGCTTGATGATAAGCTTATGGATCAGGTGGACAACGCCATCGCCGTGAGCTTTGGGCTCAGTTAAACCCGGCCGGGGGAGTTTTACGCTCCCTTGGCCTCAAGATACGGAGGTTACATACATGAAGAGGAAAATAGTGACTGCGATCGCGGTGATCGCGGCGGTTACGCTTATTTCAGGCGTTAGTATACTGTTAGCAAACGCGACAACAGGCGCGCAGGGGCAGGGCGATCCGCTGGTAACGCGCAGTTACCTGACAGAGCGGTTCACGCCGTATATCCTCGGCGAGCTGAGAAACGACATCAACGCGTCACAGCAAGCGCTGACGCAGCGTTTTAACAGTGAACTCGCGGCGCTTGAGGCGCGGCTCGGACAAGCCGGCGATACGCAGGCGATCCCTCCGGCCGACAGCTTCCGCGTTGTGACGCTCAGCCGCAACCAAAGGATTAACGCCTCGGTCGGGACTGAGATCATGCTCAGGATCGGCTCAGCGACGGGACACGGCACCGCGCCGGCCCTTGTCGATTACACAAACGGCGTGACTTTGGCGGCCGGCTCGTCTCTGGTGACGAATCACATGTACTTGGTGACGATCGAGGGCAACGGCGTCCAGGCCACGGCAGACTTCGTCCGGCTCCTCGTCCGCGGTGAGTTTACAATCAGCTAAAGACAGATATTCGCAAATTCCCATGCATATACTTTATGCATGGGAATTTTTTTGTTTGGAGGTAAAAAATGGACAGCTTAATTGGAACACACGCCGTCACCAGAGGCGGCGAGGATATTGGGACTTTACGGATATCGCAAAACGGTAACATGACGGTGTTTGAGTTCAGCGGCGGTCAAGTCGGTGGCAGCGGCGTTCTGCGACTGGCCGGGGTGTCGCGCGGCGAGTATGCGAATATCGGCGTGGCCGCACCAGAGGTCGGCGTGCTGAAGCTGAAGCGGAGTTTTAGCAAAAGCGCGCTGGCGGCGTTGGGGTTAGAGCCAGAGAAGGGCTTTTTCCTTATCCTAAGCGGCGAGCAGTTTAATGCGGACGCCGCCCCTGCACCTATACCCGCACCGCCAGAGCCGGAACCACCGCCGGAAGAACCACCAGAAGAACCGCAGGAAGAGCCTGAGATGCCAGAAGAACCGCCGCACAATGTAGAGGACGACGCCCTCGTCGTCCCGTTAGAACCCGCACCAGAAGAAACACAAGAGGAGCTGCAAGAAGAAGCCGCTCCGCCTGTGGAAGCTCACCAGCCGCCCAGTACCACATGGGCGCCGATTGAAGACCCGTCGATGCTATTCAGTGATAGCGATATCGCAAAGGCTTGCGAAAATGCAAAAGGCGCGCTCACAATGGAAAAAGATGGCGCAACGCTGCTTGCGATCCCGGTGATAGCGGGGATGCCATTTCCGATGATGCCTGTTTTCTGTTTCGGCGATTATATCGTGATCGACGGGCGGGAATATGTTGTTTTCAAAATAAAAGACGGTAATTTTGTGATGTAAATAGGTGGCGATGAGAGAATAAAAAATATACATCAGTACATACTAATCCCGAAATACAATGCAAAGAAACACGGGAGGTATATATGGCAAATCTTACAGCAAAAGAACTAACCGCTCTTGAAGACCAGATCGGCATGGAGCAGACAATGGTAAAAAAAGCGCAGGCGATGGCGAGCATGTGCTCGAACCCGCAGATACAGCAGAGCCTGCAGAGCTTTGCCCAAAAGCATCAGCAGCACGCAGATACGCTGATGACGTTTTTACAATAGGAGGTTTGGCAAATGGCAAACACAACACAGACACTGACGGAAAAGCAAATTTTACAAGATTCGCTGATGAGTCAGAAACAGATGACCGGCGCGTATAACACTTTCGCGGGCGAATGCGTATCGGAACAGCTCCGCTGCGCGATGCTCAATATCCTCGACGATGAGCATAAAATACAGTCCGATATCTTCTGCACGATGCAGCAAAACGGCTGGTATCAGCCTGAGCAGGCCGACCAGCAAAAGATCCAACAGGCGCGGCAGAAACTGTCCTCGGAGCAGTCGTAGCTCGGACGATATGACGCAACAAAATGGCTAGGATGGCTGTGAGCCACCCTAGCCATTTTGCTACTAAAATTATGATTTTTTGCGTTTTACTAAAAAGAATATGCCCGCCCAGAGCAAAAATATGACTACGATTGCACCCGTAATAATCCCAATGACGGTCAGAAAACTTGCAGGTGTTGGTGCAGGGTCATCAGCCGAATCATCGGAATGTTCATCAGCCAAGTCGTCGTAAGATATAGTGGTCAAATAATCAGAAGATGTATCAGTCAAATCATCTTCTGTAATAAATGGCGCTGTTGCTATGTCAAACAAAAAGGTGTTGCCTTCATCGGTGCTGATTGTGAGGGTAGCTTCTTGTGGCGAGAAATCTTCAATTCTCCAATTCACTATGTAATTCGGACCTAAGCTGATCATGAGCATGTAGACTTGACCTGTCTCTGGACAGGTTCTGGTCTCTACGCTATCATAATCTTCTATTATATCGCTTCTAAAAACCGTCCTGGTTCGGATGCCATATGAGAAAATTTCAAAGACAGGCAAGCCGGGCGGAACGAACGTTCGAGCAAAATGCATCATGTCGGAAGAGAAATAGAAGTTGTTTTCGTATGCAAAGGACGATAGATCCTCAACTATATAAAGTAAATGACGCTCAGTATAACGTTCAGTATTGATGATGTCATAAACAGCGGCATAAGCATTCCCGCTACTCTCAGATGGAATAAACACGAAAACTCTGCTCTCGTCCTCTGAGAAAATCTCAAATGGTCCTGTTGCCTCCCAACACGCTATTGCAGGTAGTGTGTTGGAGATAATTACGAGCATTATCAGGGTAAAACATAAGAATATTTTTTTCATTACTTATCACCTCAAACATTATGACGATCAAACAGGAAAAAAGTTTCATTTATTATATAAATTCTCTGCGAAAATTCCATGCCGGCCATGATAAGCCCCGCGGCCGGCGGGGATTTTTTACTCCCAAAACGGAGCGTACCACGTATCAACGTATAGAGGCTCCGACAAATCGAGTAACAGAATTGACGTTATGGTGCCTCGTGCGTTGGTCGTGAATCCAAGCGAATAGTTCGGGATATATTCTGGAAGTTCATCAGTGATCCAAAATTTTGTTCCAACTTCATCCCACAGATTTCCAATTTCGCTCTCAATCACAAGCTCAAACTCACCGCCTACGCGAATTCCGCCCGAAAGCATCCAAAGACCCGAATTGGTAGCAATGCCCGTCACCGTATTTAGTTCGCTGTAAAAAACCACCGTATGAACGCGCGCGAGTCCTAACAATATCGTATTGTACGGAAGATTGTTCACGGTTCTAAACTCAGCGGCGGTGTCGTCTGACACTCGAGGTCCTATAATGTCGTCGATATTCATTCCCAAATTCAACTGATCTCCGAACTCATAGTTCGTAAACCCCGTCGGGAATCCCGTATAGCTGATCGAAAACTCCGCACGCGCCGCGTCTAACGCCTCTTGACGTTCTTGGGCCATTCGCGCATTCCACTCAAGTTCGACCCGCGACGGACGGTTTATAAAATAACGCCCTAACCCGAAAAGAAACCCAACCAAGAAAATAAGCGCGAAAATTATAATGGTGTTTCTCTTGCTGCTCATAGAATTACCCCTATTCAAAATATTAACTAGCTGCTGTTTGGCAAACCTTATTATGCGTTTATTCTGACTGCAGAAAATGCTTATTTGGTACGCTCCGAAAGCGAGAACACATCGGAAATATCAAAGACAAAATGCAAAAACATTACCGGTAACAAACTACCTGTGACACAAAACAAACTTCCGAGGATAATCCCAGTTATTGTAGTTCTTACTGCACCGCCCAAAACCCCTTGATAAATATGCCCTATTCCGAATATGACAGATGTAGTCGCCAATACGAACGGCATAGCCATGTTCGGAAATATTGTCTGCAAAAGAAAAAACAACAATCCGCGGAAAATGATTTCTTCACAAATTCCAGCAGTCAAAGATACAAAAAAGTAATTGATCCTTTCGTTTTTGCTTCGAGGTAAAAGGCTTAGAATGACTTTATTCCTATATTCGTCTTTTTGTTCTTCTTTGCGTTTCAGCCGCACAAAATCAGCAATCATGTTGCAAATCAGAACAATCAAAAACAGTCCACACAGAGCTAGTGTCGCAACTGTAAACCAAACATTTGAGTTTAGATTTACTCTGCGAAACCCGATGTCGTAAAAGCTGATATTGGAGAGCATGGATAAAGTTATAAGCACAAATGCAGCTCCCCAAATAGATGCCATGCCTTTATTTAGAAGCCTAATTTTTTCTCTTTCCGTTAGTACGCTAATATCAATAGGCTTTATTCTTTGCCTTACTATACCAAACAGAGGGTATGCGACAAATCGAAGTAGCACCAAAATCAAAAGTAGTATATACATTCAAATCCCCATATCGCCTAATACAAATCCGTCAAGAAAATCCCATCACACCAAAGCCCTCACAACCTCGCCGGCCATGATAAGCCCCGCGACCGGCGGCACGAACGCGCAGCTTGCCGGGATCGACCGGCGGCTGGACGTATCGGGTATCTTCTCATCCGACGGCTCCGGCACTTGCGGCGGCTCTTTTGAATAAACCACTTTCAGCGACCCGATGCCTCGTCGGCGCAACTCTTTACGCATGACCCGTGCCATCGGACAGACCGACGTCTCATAGATGTCGGCCACTTCAAAAGCCGCCGGGTCGAGCTTGTTCGCGGCGCCCATCGAACTGATAATCGGCACGCCAAGCGCATCCGTGCGACAGATAAGCTCCAGCTTTGCGGCCATCGTGTCGATCGCGTCGATGACATAGTCGTATAACGCCAGATCGACTTCGTCGGCCGTTTCCGGCAGGTAGAACAGTCGAAACGCTTCGATTTGCGCTTGGGGATTGATCGTCAGAAGCCGCTCGCGCATGACCTCGGTTTTGACGCGACCGACCGTATCGTGCGTCGCGATGATCTGCCGGTTTATGTTCGTGATATCGACCACGTCGCCGTCGAACAAGTGAAGCGTCCCGACGCCGGAACGACAAAGCGCCTCGGCGCAGTGTCCTCCGACCCCGCCGAGGCCAAAAACCGCCACCCGGCGGCTTTTTAATTTATCAATACTGCCTCGACCCAAAAGCCGCTCAGTCCTGGAAAATTGATCGGTCATAGTTCCTCAAATCCGTACCACACAGGGATTCCGGTATACGTCTTGGTCATCTCCTCTCCGCGCATGATGCGGAGCGCGCCGGCCGCGAGCGCCTCAAGCTCAAACTCATTCGGCATGACAACGATTTCGGTGATCCAGCCCAAGTATTCTGTCAAAGCGTCGGTAAAATACGCATTATCGGCGATGGCGCCGGTTATGATTATCGCGTCAACTTCGCCTTTTAATGAGGCGGCCATGGCCCCGGCATTTTTCGCGATTTGATAAATCATGCCGCCGATGATAAGCTCTGCGTACTTATCGCCGTTTTCGATTTTCTTCATAATTTCACGTACGCTCGACGTGCCGAAATGGCTTATCAGCCCGCCGTGTTTGTTGAGCTTATCGCTCAGTTCTTTTTTTGTATATTCGCCGCTGTACGCAAGGTCGATCACTTTCATGTACGGCAGGTCTCCGGCTCTTGTCGGGGTCATCGGGCCGGACCCGTTGATGATGTCATTTGAGTCTGTCATTGCGCCTTTGCAGTGCGCCGTGACCGAAATTCCGCCGCCGATATGACAGATGACGAGGTTCACATCGTCATAGCTAACGCCGCGAGAAGCGCAAAAACGCAGCGCGGCCTCTTTTTGATTAAGCGCGTGTATATGGCTCTCACGATAAAGCCCCTTTATCCCGGAAACGCGCGCGAAATCGCAAAACTCGTCAACGTCGGGCGGGTTAACGACTATGGCTTTTTTGCCAAATTTGTCGGCGAACTGTTTCGCGATCTGCGGGGCAAGCTGAGCCGGATGCGGCCCGCCAGACATGGCGCGCGCCGCGTGATCGGCCATCAGGTCGCAGACAATATAAGTTCCGCCCGAAACGGGGACAATCCCGCCGCCGCGCCCGGCGAACACGTCAACGCTCTCCAGCAGATAACCGTTATCGGCCATGGCCTGCTCCACCGTTTTTGTGCGGTATAAAAGCTGATCCTGGATTTCATCGAAATCTTTTAGATCGTCAATGCTGTGTTCAATCAGAGAGATGAACAGCGGCTCCATATCATCAAAGAGCGCTATTTTCGTAGAGGTTGATCCGGGGTTAATCGTGAGGGTCCTAAGCGGTTTTTCCACGCTTCATCCCGTCCTTTCTATTTAATCAGCCACGCACGCCGCGAGCGCGATTGAGTAATATTTATCCTCCGGCTCGCTGCTGCGTGAGGTGAGTATAATCGGAATTTTCGCGCCGAGGATAGTCCCCGCCGTCCGCGCGCCGGCGAGACCGGTCATACACTTTGCCAAAATGTTGCCGGCGGCGATGTCAGGAACGATCAGCAGGTCGCTGTCACCGGCGACGGGGCTATGAAACCCCTTTATCCGCGCGGCCTCTGCGCTTGTTGCCAGGTCAAACGAAATCGGACCTTCGATCACGCAGTTTGCGATCTCGCCGTTTTGGTTCATCTCTTTGAGCGCAGCGGCGTGAACAGTTTCCGGCATTTTTGGGTTCACCTGTGACACGGCGGCCAAAACCGCGACCTTCGGGTTAGCGATGCCAAGCAGATTTAGCATATTAACGGCGTTTTGGGTAATGGCTTTTTTACCTTCTAGATCTGGATGCATGTTGAAAGCAATATCGCTCACCGCGAGGATTTTATGGTACCCTGGCATTTGGAAAAGCCCGGCGAGTGAGAGAATTTTTTCATCTGAGAACAAACCGTTTTCCTTACAGACGACCGCCTTTAAAAAGTCAGTGGACTCAAGCGTTCCCTTCATAAGCGCCGTCGCTCGACCCTCGTGTATAAGCGACACCGCGCGCGCAAGAGATGCCGCGGTGTTCTCAGCTTCGATTATATCATACCGCTTGGTATCCGCGCCTAAACCTGTCAGCAGTTTTTCGATTCTCGATGAATTTCCAATAAGTATGGGGGACATAAGCCCATCGCGCTGCGCGTCTATAACTGATTTGAGCGTGTTTTCGTCCGACGCTTCGACGACGGCGACGGCTGTTTTTTTCCGTTTAGCTATTTCACGAAGGTCTTCAAAACAGGTTATTTTCACGGTGTGCCTCCCATTTTGTAATCTGTCTTCAGTGCATTTTTTGGCAAGTCTGCCGCGCTTAAAAACAGTGATCTGTTTTTTAAGTTAATCGACTATATAGAAGAGCCTAATTGAAGTCAGAAAGCGAATCGTCGTTAAAGACCCAGTCCCGCGTGTCTATAGTAATATATTCGTTTTCCCCAACGCGGAAGACGGTTTTCGTTATCCCGGAATTGATGATAAGCCGGCGGCACATCAGGCAAGACGTTGTATCATCGGTCAGCTCATTCGTTTTCGCGTCGCGGCAGGAGAGGTAAAGCGTTGCGGTTATCATCTCACTGCGCGATGCCGAAATGATCGCGTTCGCCTCCGCGTGGACGCTGCGGCACAGTTCATAGCGCTGACCGCTCGGCACTTCCAGGACGTCTCTTGTGCATTTGCCCAAATCCATGCAATTTTTTCTGCCGCGCGGCGCGCCGTTATAGCCGGTCGCGATTACCTCATCGTTTAACACGATAACTGCGCCGTATTTGCGTCGCAGACAGGTCGATCGCTTTAACACTGTTTCGGCGATATCGAGATAATAGTTATCTTTATCCTTACGTTCCATTTATAACAACCCTCCGCAATATTTTTAACACAACTATCTCCGGCGTCTCGCGAGCATTACGAAACGCAAAAACTGCGCAAGTGATACGGCCAGTGCGCCGACATAAGTCAAAGCGGCGGCTGAGAGGACTTTGCGCGACCCCGGCAGTTCATCAGCGGTAAGCAAGCCAGTATCGCCCAGAGCTTTCATCGCGCGGCGCGAGGCGTTAAACTCCACCGGAAGCGTCACAAGCTGAAACACAACGACCGCGCCGAACAGTATTATCCCTATATTGATAAGCCCCATCATATCAAACACAAATCCGATAAGCACAAGCGGTATTGCAAGTCTTGACCCAAAGCTGGTAACCGGCAGAATCGCAGTGCGGATTTTTATCGGAACGTATTTGGCGGAGTATTGAATCGCGTGGCCCGCTTCGTGCGCGGCGACGCCCACCGCGGCGACGGTTGAGGCGTCGTGTACGGTGTCTGATAAGCGGATTACGTTTGTGCGTGGGTCATAATGATCGGTTAAACTGCCGTTTACCCGTTCGATCTTAACGTCCGTTACCCCGGCGCGCCGCAGAATTTCCTGCGCGGCCTCGGCCCCTGTCGTGCCTTTCGTGGTAAGCTTTTTTGAATAAACGTCAAAACTGCGCTTTACCCGAAATTGCGCCCAAAGCGAAAAAACCAAGGCGGGCAAGACCAAATAGAGGTACAGCGGGTCAAACGGGAAAAACAAAAACGGCATATAAAAATCCTCCTTGTAATGCTCATCCATTATTGTACTACATCGGAAGACAATCATGCAACTGTTTTCATGGATATTAGATATACTGCAAATATTGCCGCAGCTTGGCGTCCTCGGGGTTGTGCAAAAGTTCGCCAGTCGGACCGTGCGAGCAGATTTTGCCGTCATGCATAAAATATGTATAATTGCACAGCCGTTTTATGTTCGAGAGCTGATGACCTATTATCACCCAGGTCATCGGCTTTGCTTTTTGCAAAATATAATCCTCAAAAAACGCGACGCTAGTCGCCCGGGCAATTTTTATTTTTTCACATTTCTTTACAAACAAATAACCCCCAACAGTTAAAGTCGGGGGTTGTTCTTTATACATGGTATTATTGAATCCATTCATTAAAGCCCATGAGATTGCGGTGTATCGTTTCTCTTGTGTCGTCCGCATACCTAATTTCAATTCTGGTTATATCGGCTCTAACAATATTATGGTTGTACCAAGCATTTCTCTCGGGGCTTGTGTTTGCTGATCCCGCAATGAAAGGTCCTGTAAACTCAAAACTTGGTTCCACAGCTCTTCTGATTTCGCAACTAACCCTATCGTCTACAGCATTATATGCGGGGACGGTAAACGTAATATAGTTTATTGTTGTATCGGAATTATTGTGCCAATTTATGCTAAAATCAACACCGCCTGCTGAATTAGGTCTACTTGTCGTTACGCTTGTAATGGTTAATATTTCAGACAACCTAGCTATGCCTGCGGCTACTTCTTCTGCATATGTTGGAATTTCATCATATCGAATATCGGTATGGTTGGCACTATTGTAGCTGGAATACAGCACATCGCCTCTCATCAGTCCATCATTGTTATTGCCTTCATTGCGTGACCTATATGTGACGAAATTTAACCTGCCGCCACGGTCAAACCCTACATCAAGTCTGCTTACAACTATACTATGTTCATCCGCCACACGAATAACGTTATCCACAGAAGCAATAACAAGTGCGGGGAAGTCGTTTATATCATGGGGTTCACCATGGATAATTTCTGCTACCAAGCCATTATTACCGTCATCATCAAGTGATACGCGCACCACGACGCCAGCTTCGGAATACAGCGAAGTTAATTCCTCAACAGCAGAGCGCAAGGTATCCGCCCTAGATTCCACATCAATATTCAGAAAAACACCAGCGGCAACATCATGTAATGCCGAAAATCCAAGATAAGTAAAGAAAAAACCGTGTTCATTTCCTATTTCCAGCAAACTCCAATCATAACTGTTTGATAAAAAATCCTGCCCATCGTGTCCGCCATCTTTCCCCAAACCCAAAATTCCATATTCTGTTTCTATAAACAAAGCGATTTGCATACCTTCCACATCTAAATCAACGCTATTTACCACGCCTCTTATATACATATAAGTTTCGCCAAGTCCATTTTCTTCCGCTGTGGTTGTAAAAATAATGCCTGGAGCATAATAAAAAACTATATTTTCTTCATCCATCAGCAACGTAAACATTTCAGTAGGATTCTGGGGAACTCTTTCGCTTGGTATCAATTCGGCACTGGGCATTTCAATTGCTGTTGACTCCACTGATAAGGATTCAATTTGCGTAGGCGGCGGTACAGGTGAATCGTTGCCACCACCGCAAGCCGACAATACAACCGCCAACATTAAAACGATAAGCAAGGATAACGCGCATTTCGATTTTTTCATGGTGAAATACCGCCTTTCGATTTCCAAAATTATTTTGACACAGACAAGCGTATCATGCCATATGTTGCTTTCTCCTAAACAGCATATCACACATCAATCCGCAATGCAACACTATTGCGGCACGATCGAAGCACAATCGCAGGGCAGATTATTTCTGCAACGCAAATGTATTATTGATGTAATAGTATTGCGTTAGGAGTGCTGCACATGGAAAAATTCAAAATCCCAGTTATCCCACCAACAAGCAATAAAAGCATTCGATTTCCAAATGATGTTATTGCCAATGTAGAAAAGGCGATTAAGGGTCGAGAATGTACGTTTACGGCATTTGTGGTGGAAGCAGTAAGGGTTGCGCTTAAAAATCTTGACGAAAATAAATAAAACGGGTGGTTAGCTAATGAAAGGAGTTGAGGAAGCGGTAGTTGCGGAAGCTACGAAAATAGCACAGAGTGGAAATGTCGCATTTAACGGGGAATGTCCGCAATGCAATACACACTCATCGTTGGCTTCGGTCACAATAATTGCTACGCTTGCAGGCTGGATATAGTGATTAATAGACCAATCTAAACGCTTCTTATCCGTCTTGCCAGAGTAAAAGCTCCCAAGCTATTGGCGACATGGCGTTTGTGTTTGGGAGCAAATTGTGGTAAAATAAATGATAAAAACGGATATGTTAGGGGCGTTTGTATGAATACAGATCAAAATGCCGTAAATAAAGGCCAACAGGTAAGCTCATATTTTCGTACGCGCGTTGCCGCACTCATTATGAGCGTAGTGGTTATGGCGGGGCAAACGTGGATAGCTTATGCGATAAGTCTTGCTTTTGTGTGGATATTGCCGCTCATTTCGGGTGTAATGCTAACCGCTTCTATACTCGCTTATTCCGGCAGCCATACTAAGCCGTCACGGTCGGCGCGCGCGCTGTCGATTGCGGTTGTCGTTGTTTTGCCGCTTATCAACCTGCTTTGCATGGGGTGGTTTGTCTATGACATGCTTAATCCGGCGACCGTCACACTGCCTCACCAATTATTATTAGCGGGCTTTGCCTTGTGGATCGTTAATATCGGCGTCTTTTCATTGGCTTATTGGGAGCTTGACACAGGCGGACCCGAGATTCGCGCGCTGGGCTTGCCAACAGTATTCCGCAATAAAAACTATCCTGATTTTGTTTTCCCGCAGCAGACTTCAAATGACCCGCGGCTTGCACCTGAGGACTGGACGCCAGGATTTATCGACTATCTCTACCTGTCGATTACAACGGCGACTTCGTTCACACCCGCCGCGCTGACCCCTTATAGTCATATGGCAAAAATGATGGCGGGCGCAGAGGCGTTAGTCAGTTTGTTTATTCTCGGTTTAATCGTCACCCGTGCAATGTCGCTGTGACGAGTGCGATCGGTATCGGCAAAGCAGGGGCGTACCGCCTCTGCTTTTTTGACGGCACGGTCAAAATTGTTGCTTTATGTGTAAAATTATGATATATAATAACGTTTGGGAGTTGACGATTTATGAAAGAAAAACTGCAACAAATTAAAACTGAGGCGCTGGCCGCGCTGAGCGGCGTCGGAATAGGCGCGGAGCTTGAATCGCTGCGGGTAAAATACCTCGGCAAAAAGGGCGAGATAACGGCGATCTTAAAGCAGATGGGCGCACTATCCGCTGAGGAGCGGCCCGTTATCGGCCAACTGGCCAACGAGATCCGCGCCGATATAGAAGCCGCGATCGCAAAAGTATCAAAGGAGATTGAATCCCGCGCGCTGGCCGCAAGGCTTGAGGCAGAACGGCTTGATGTCACGATACCCGGCCATATGGCAAAACTCGGCCGACGGCATCCGATGTCGATCGTTCTCGACGAGGCGCAGGATATCTTCATCGGCATGGGATTTTCAATTGCCGAAGGCCCGGAGGTCGAGCTGTCGGTCTACGATTTCGACAAACTGAACATCCCGGTCGGACACACCGTGCGCGAATGGCAGGACACGTTTTATATAACCGAGGACGAATCGGTTCATCTGCGATGCCAGACTTCGCCGGTGCAGATCCGCGTAATGGAGGCGCAAAAACCGCCGCTTAGGATAATATCGCCGGGCCGCGTTTACCGCAAGGACGAAGTGGACGCGTCACACTCGCCGATGTTCCACCAGATCGAGGGTCTTGTCGTTGACCGCGGCGTCACAATGGGCGACCTCAAGGGTACGTTGAACCTGCTCGTGTCAAAACTCTACGGCGACGAGATAAAAACGCGCTTCAGGCCGCACCATTTCCCGTTTACCGAGCCGTCGTGCGAGGTGGATGTGCAGTGCGTCGTCTGCGGCGGCGGCGGGTGCCGGACTTGTAAGTACGAAGGTTGGCTCGAACTGCTTGGCTCTGGGATGGTTCATCCTAAAGTCTTGGCTGGATGCGGGATCGACCCGGACGAATACTCAGGTTTTGCGTTCGGAATCGGGCTTGAGCGCATGACGATGCTTCGGTTTGGGATCGACGATATGCGACTGCTGTTTGAAAACGACATGCGGTTTTTAGAACAATTTTAAAGGGGGACGCTGTTATGTTATTACCGAGAAAATGGCTCGCAGATTACACCGATATAAGCGCGTCCTCGCAAGAGTACGCGGACGCGATGACAATGTCCGGCTCAAAGGTCGAAGACACGATTGAGCCGTCGGAAGAGATCAAAAAAGTCGTCGCGGGGCTTGTGCAGACAATCGAACGGCACCCGGACGCGGACACATTGTGGGTCTGTATTGTCGATGTAGGTGCGGACGCGCCGGTGCAGATCGTCACCGGGGCGGATAATGTCAGCGCGGGGGACATGGTTCCGGTCGCGCTGCACAAATCGCGGTTGCCGGGCGGGGTCAAGATAGAAAAAGGCAAACTCCGCGGGGTAAAATCCGAGGGTATGCTATGCTCGCTTGTGGAGCTAAACCTCGACAAGCATGACTTTCCATACGCCTTAGAGGACGGCATTTTCATCATGCAGGAAGACTGCTCACCCGGTGACGATATCAAACCGATAATCGGCGCGGATGACAGTATCGTCGAGTTCGAGATCACAAACAACCGCCCGGACTGCCTGTCAATTATCGGTCTCGCGCGCGAAAGCGCCGTCACGTTTGGGACAGAGCTTAAAATCCCAACTCCAGCAGTCACCGGCGGAGGCGGGGATATAATGGATCATCTCTCGATCGAAATCGCAGACCCCGACCTCTGCCCGCGGTACACGGCACGGATGGTGCGTGATATTAAAATTGAACCGTCGCCTAAATGGATGCGGCAGCGTCTGCGCGCGGCCGGAGTGCGACCGATTAACAACATAGTCGATATCACAAACTACGTCATGCTGGAGTATGGTCAGCCGATGCACGCGTTTGACTACGCATGTCTCGACGGCGGCAAGATCGTCGTCCGCACGGCGAGAGCGGGCGAGAGAATGAACACGCTCGACGGCAGTTTACGCGAACTCACAACCGACATGCTGCTAATCGCCGACGCAGACAAAGCGGTCGGCATCGCCGGCGTGATGGGCGGAGAAAACAGCGAGATCACGGAAGATACAAAGCTTGCCGTGTTTGAATCGGCGAACTTCTCCGGCGTCTCGGTCAGAAAAACCGCGATGGCGTTGGGTCTGCGGACCGACGCGTCCAGCCGTTTTGAAAAAGGACTTGATATCGAAAACACTCTGCCCGCGGTAGAGCGGGCATGTCAGCTTGTGGAGATGTTAGGTGCGGGCGTTGTCTGCGATGGGGTTATTGACGTCCGGGCGCGCGAATTTGAACCCAAGACGCTTTCGCTTGAGCCAGATCGCATAAACGCCCTGCTCGGCACGAAGATCGACGAGAGTTTCATGGTGCAAACTTTGCAAAACCTCGGTTTCGGCGTCGCCGGCGGCGTTGTCACCGTTCCGTCATGGCGCGGCGATATAGAACATTATACGGATCTCGCCGAAGAGGTCGCCCGGTTTTACGGATATGATGTCATTGAGGCGACGCTGTACGGCGGCGCGGCAATGGGCGAGCTTACTCCGGTGCAGCGGGCGAAACGCCGCGTCGGCGAGTTGTGCCGCGCACTTGGATACTCGGAGATTTTGACGTATTCGTTCATCGGCCCGTCGGACTATGAGAAGACGAGACGTGCGGTACCGGAAGCCTCCGTGCGGATACTCAACCCACTGGGCGAGGACACAAGCATCATGCGCTACGACAGCCTACCGTCGATGCTTGGCGCATTGGCGAAGAATTGGGGCCACCGCAACCAGGATGTACGCCTTTACGAGCTTGCGACGGAGTATGCCTCAATGAACGATGCCGGTCCACTCGCGTATGAAAGCCATTCGATAATGCTTGGGGCATATGGCAATTGCGATTTTTTTGAACTAAAGGGCGCGGTTGAAACATTGCTCCGTGAAATGCGTGTCGATAACGTTCAGTTTAAGGCATTTGACTCCGAGGGGATGTACTCATTCCATCCAGGGCGTCTAGCAGAGATGCATCACGAGGATGTGGGATATCTTGGTGTAGTAGGTCAGATACATCCGACAGTTGCCGCAAACTACGGTATTCCCGAGGCTTACGTTGCCGTGCTGTCCTTTGAGCAGATGCTCAAATGTTCAAAAGGCGAAGGTAGGTACAAGCCACTGCCAAAATTCCCCGCGATCACGCGTGATATCGCGGTCGTGTGCGATGAGCCGGTGCCGGTAGCGGATTTGACAGGGTGTATTCTGCGCTCCGGCGGCGCGTTTCTGCGCGACGCAAAGCTGTTTGATATCTACACCGGCGATCAAGTCCAGGCGGGCAAAAAAAGCGTTGCATTTTCGCTTAACCTGCGCGCTGACGATAAAACCTTGACCGATGAGGACGCGGACGAGGCGGTAAAGAACATCCTGGCGGCGCTTCTTGAACGGTTCGGCGCGGTTATACGGTAAGGCAAAATTCCCTGATAAGCAAAAGCTTATCAGGGGATTTTCCAATTTTTTGACATTTTGCCTTGTCGTTTGATCGTACATATGCTATAATCTGTAATATAAAGCTTGTCGTTTGCATATTAAATTAAAGATGTAGCAGGGCATATCCCACGGCCTTGCAATGCACGGAAGAAAAGCGGTTATTATTATGAAAAAAATTATATCAGTTACCTTGGCACTCAGTCTATGCCTCGCGCTGCTGCCAGTTTCTCAAGTCCTCGCGGCGCCCGGCCTGGCAAGATTTGAAAGAAGCCGTACATACGAAGATGCGTTTGATGACATCTCGCCGGACATGTGGTATTTCGACTATGTGGTGGGCGCGTATGAACACGGCATAATGAACGGCAGAGCTTCCGACAGGTTCGACCCGTACGGCAGACTAACCGTTGCCGAAGCGGTAAGAATCGCCGCGACTATAAACCTGGCCTATTTCAGCGGGATATTCGACTTCCCGGCCGGCGACCCATGGTATCAGCCGTATGTCAATCATGCACTGCGGCACGGACTGCTCACCCGCGCGCGAGAGAATTACAATTTGCCAATAGGCAGGGCCGACTTCGCGATGCTGTTCGCCCAAGCGTTACCGCCGGAGGCGATCACGCCGATCAACACGATTAGAGACGGCGCGATACCGGACGTTGACGAGGGGTTCAGCTATGGCCCGTCCGTCTATAGGCTGTACAGGGCCGGTATACTCACAGGTGACGATAACGGGAAATTCTTCCCCGCGCGGTCGATAAGCCGCGCCGAGGCCGCTGCGGTCGTTATGCGGATGATCGACGGCGACTTGCGCGTAAGTCTAGACATGGCAGGAGCGATGACATCGCAGGATATTTTCAGGTTGGCGGCGCCGGCTGTGTTTTTCCTTGAGGTGTTTGACGGTAATGGCGAGCTTGCCCGGTCAGGAAGCGGGTTTTTCATATCGGAGACAGGCATGGCGCTCACAAACCATCATGTAATAATCGGCGCATCGTCGGCGCGGATCACAACAAACAGCGGCGACACATTATACGTAACCGGCATCTACGACTACAACTGGCGTAATGACCTCGCCCTGATACAGATCGAGGGCGGGCCGCGTCCATACCTTGAATTTGCGGACTCCGCGCAGCTGCGGACAGGCGCGACGGTGTACGCGTTGGGCAATCCGCTTGGGCTGCAGGCGTCGTTTTCAAGAGGCATAGTGTCATATGCTCGGCGGTATGTTGATGGGGTTGAGTATATTCAGACGGACGCTTCGATCTCTGGTGGGTCCAGCGGCGGCGTGCTGCTTGACGCGTCCGGCAGAGTAGTAGGCATAACGACGGCGACGTTTTTCGGCGCGCAGAACCTAAACCTTGCTATCCCGATCAACGCAACGGATATGCTCTGCCGTGAAGAGCATGTACCACTGCGGGACATTTTGCGGGAAGTGGCGTTTTACAGAAACTTTTACCCCGTACCCGATTTCGGGGCATACGCCGGCGTGCGCGCGTTTATTGCGGGTGCGCTCCGCGGCGGCACTGCGTATTCGTATCTTTTGGACGACCTGC
>Ga0123355_10004598_pt1 | contig 20065 bp, 16 predicted proteins | sample TergutEmb28metaG_3_FD_89872 | JGI IMG/M metagenome (GOLD analysis project Ga0123355, IMG submission 89872) | Embiratermes neotenicus P1 segment gut microbial communities from Petit-Saut dam, French Guiana - Emb289 P1 | ecosystem: Host-associated > Arthropoda: Insects > Digestive system > Gut ...
AGGTTTCGCCGTTGTCACTGGACACTTCATAGCCTGTGATTGCACTGCCGCCGTCAGTTAAAGGCGCTGTCCATGAGAGGGTGACTTCTTCATCTCCCGCTGCTGCTGTGAAGCTCTGCGGTGCGTCGGGGGTTGTGTGGCTAACATCCACCGTCACGCCGGGAACGGCAACAAAGCCTGTGCGTCCATCGACATCAAATTCAATGCCTTGCTCTGCATCCTGCCGCGCCCATATAGCTGTTGCAGTTGCAGGAATAATGGTAGTGTTGGGGCTTTCATGTGCATCGTCGCCTATTGTATATGCACCGGGTGTGCCTGTGTAGTGAATGACTATGCCGGTATTCTCCGCACCAAGTGTACCCGTAAACGTAGATGTGCCTGTTATAACGATACTTGAATCGCCTCTAACAAAAAATGCCTCGGCTGTTGTATCTGGGCGAGTAAAAGAACCACCTGTAATGTGTATAACAGATCCTCCTTCACTGTGTATAATTGCATGGGGAGCACCTGTTTCCAACTGCGTAAATGTTCCACCTGTTATTAAGACCCTTGCGCTACTTGTTGCAAACACTGGGTATTGTATCGCCGTAAGATTGCCATTGTTGATCGTTACATTAACTCCCATCGCAACAATCGCCGCGCCGACTGTGGGGGCTATATTTCCGCCTGTGAGCATAAAATTGCCGTTACCGCCGACAAAGATAGAGCCTATCAATGCATAGGGGGTTGAATAATCTGCATTCCATGTTAGTGTTCTGTTTGCGGGAATGTGAATGTTAAGAAACGATGCCGCGGTCGCGTCCGAAAGCGCACCTGTGACGGTGGCATCACCATTTTCAAGTGCGGCATTGATTGCCGCTTGGAACGCCGAAACGGTGGTGTAGTTCCCCTCTCCGTTGATTTGTAAGTACGACAGGGGTGTCCCTGTATTCATATTCACTCCAAATGGTGCTGTTGTGAATGGAGGAACTATGAGCTTTTCGTTTGCAAGCGTACCCCAAACCGTCAATGTGATATTATCATGATTAAAAACACCGCTGAATGTGACAACATTATCTGCAAAGAAATGGGTTGCTGTGGCGGGGTTTACCGTCATGTCTGCGATGTAAAACCCTGCTGGGAATATTGCCGCGACATTGCCTACAGCCGGGATTATGGGGTCGTAATTATGTGTCAGCACTATATCGTCAAGGTTAAATACCCTGCCTTCGCTTTGAAAATCCACAGAAAATAAATCCGCATGGTTTCCTTGGAAAAATGCGGTTGGCGTTGCGCCGCCGCCGGGCATTGCAATGAGCCCACCACTAAGTGTAGGCGTGCCTGTAACCAAAATGGTTGCGTTGCCCTGAGCGGAAACCAAGGTGAACTCGCCGTCTGTTCTGGAAATTGTGCCGCCTGCTACATGAATCCCACCATCTGAGGCAATTATAACCGGACCGGTGCCTACGGCTCTATGCACCGTGCCGCCTTCGATAATCACGGTGGCATCCGGGCTGTTAAGATTGACAGTAGCTAGGTTCCCACTTGTTGTTATATCGCCGCGTGAGATAAGTGTTGCGGCGGAAGAACCCATAATGACAAATGTATGACTACTCGATGAAATCGTACTGCCCGCTTCAATAATTACAGTGCCATAAAAAAGGGTGAGCGAAACCTCAATGCCTGCAAACCCACCGCCGTTTTGGAAAATTAAATTGCCCGAGCCATGTGGGTAAAAGGCACCTGTGCTTGTTACATTCGCTTCCCAATAAAGCGTACTGTTTTGGGGGATGATAATAACTATGTTGCCTGTTATGGTCGCCGTACCTGTTACGGTTACATCATCGGCCAAAATCCCCGCATTGTTTATTGCGTTTGTAATGGCCGCGCCGGTTGTCAGTCCGGTGATATCGGCTATTGTCACCGCTACAGGCTCACCTCCACCATCAGGCAAGCCAGACGGTAAATCTATCCCCTGTGAGGATAATAGAGCATTGAATTCCCCATCCACAACCACGTATTGGTCTGAATACAGGCTATCACCCTCATCGGCTCCGTAGCTGTCCGGGAAGTTTCCGGTCGCAAAGTCCACAAAGTAGCCGCCCAAAGGCAGGTCGCTTGGTTGTGACGTATCATCTGCACTGGCATGGGGGGCTGCCGCCATTGCTGTAATCGGCACGGTGCCAAAAACCATCACAAAGGCAAGCACCATTGCCATTATCTTTTTGAATTTGCTCGTTGTTGCTTGTTTTTTCAACATTTTATATCCTCCAATTTTCAAAGCACAAATTACAATTTACAAAGCACAAATGCGCTGTAAATACTTGCCATCTGTAATTTTTAATCTGTAGTGTAGCAGATTCAGATAGAAAAATGGTTTCGATGTAGAAATCTTCACAGTAAAATTTATTGAATTGAAAATGGAGAAAAAAGAACCGAAAATTTAGAAACAAAAGAGAGAGGAAAGATAAATTAACTCTCCTCTCTCCATTTTCAATGCTTAATGCTCAATTTACAACTATTCTACAAACATAGTATTTCCTTCCTACCGTGTCTATGGCGATGGCAACCTCATCATCTGTTTTCAGCTTTTTTCGTAGGTTTTTGATGTGTGCCCGAACCACATCAGACGAGCCGAGGGAAGAATCACCCCAAATGGATTCATAAATTTCGTTTGCCGTCAGCTTTTTGTCTGTATTTTTTAGGAAGTACGCAAGCAAAGAAAACTCTTTTGGCGTAAGCCCGGTATCTTTTCCGTATAAATACGCTTTTGCCGTGGTGTGGTTGATGGTCAAATACCCATATTCCAAAATGGCAGCTGTGTTCACAATTTCGGCTTTAGCTTGTGCCACGGCTTCTTTCACCATTTCCCCTGTCTGTTTTGACCTGCGTAAAAGCGCACCGGCCCGTATCAGTAGCATATCGTTGTCATAGGGTTTGGCAATATAATCATCACCACCTGCCAGCAAACCCTTTGCTTCGTGGCTTGTTTCCGAAAGCGCGGTAAGCAGCAGAACGTGTATCGGGCTTTTCTGTTCTCGCAATTCTTTAAGAAAATCTAACCCGCAACCGTCCGGCAACATGATGTCAAGCACAATAAGGTCGGGAGGGGCGGCAGCTACGCTCTGCCTTGCTTCGGCAAGAGTCATGGCAAGGTGCACATTATAGCCGCCGATTTCTTCAAATAATTCCTTGTTGGCTTCCTGTATGGTTTTGTTATCCTCAACAAGCAAAATCGTGAAGCGATTTTGCAATTGAGAATCGAAACGCTTATCAGCAGTGACATTCTGCCTTTCCATGCTCAATTCTCCCCTCTCAATGCTCAATTATATATACGGGTATGGTGAATGTAACCTCTGTACCCATGCCCGATTCACTCTTAACTGAAATTTCCCCACCGTGGGTTTCAATGGTTTTCTTGCTGATGGCAAGCCCCATGCCTGTGCTGTCTGTGCCCGTTACGCCGCGCTCGAAAATATAGGGTAGAATCTCAGGAGGTACGCCTGTGCCGCTATCTTTGACTGTTACGGTCACAAATTGAGAATTATTGCCCTCGTAGCGCTCGTCCTCATGCTCAATTCTAACGGTGATTTCGCCGTTGGTCGTGTGCCTGTTGGCGTTGGTCAGCAGATTGGTAAGCACCCCCATCAATTGATCTGCATTACCGAATATTTGAGGCAGGTTTTTGTCGGTATCTATCTTCAAAACATTGCCCTGTTTTTCTACATGACTTCTATAGGCTTCGGCGTTGTTTACAAATAGCTGTTCAGTATCAAGTGGTTTCATTTTATCTCGGCTCTCTTGCATCGCCGCCATTCGCAAGGCACTTTCGGTCAAGCGGGCAGCGTGCATGATTTCTTCTTGCGCCCGATTGAGGGATGCCGTTATCCGGTTATCAATCACCAACTCCCCATTTTCAATCTTTATCTTATTGACGAGCCTTGCCGCCTTTTGTATGTCTACGCTTATGGCGGTAAGGGGCGTTTTGATGTTGTGGCTGATGTTTGCAAGGTATTGGGCTTTCATGCGGTTCAGGCTATCGAGGGCGGCGTTTTCTGTGGCAAGCTGTTGTCTTGCTGTTTCGGATTTTTGTTCGTTCACTTTTACGGCTTCCATCTCTCGCGTGGTGGCAATAAAAATTGACGCAGCAAGGCAGAGCAAAAATGCAATCATGCCAATCCTCGCAAAATTAGATTCGCCAAATGGCGGTATCAAAAAATTGAAACCCTCTACATTTACGGTGAGATAATTAAATATATCCCTAACCGAAGTATAGGCTAAAAACAAAACCCCTGCGATAAAAATCAACTGCAATCCGTCCGGTTTTCTAACCTTGATTATTAAAGCGACAACCCCGTACATAACCCCGACCAGCGCCATACCCATACAAATCCAAAGTGCGTGACTCAGGATAAGCCCAATATCGGCAAACTGGAAAAAGATAATCCATGCCGAAAATATAAAGACCATCCCACTAACATATTTTTTGGGGAGTATGCCGGGGAACATATCGTAAATAATCGGCACTACCAACACAGGTGTTACGGGTGTAACGATACTCATCAAGCGAAACCTAAGCGGCTCTGCAAACCACGGCGCAATCGTTATAAACGCCCTTGAACCCATTGCGCCAACATGCAAAAACCATCCCGAGCATAACAGCGTAAAAAGAAGTGCCGGACGGTAGTTGTGCAAGAGTAAAAACAGAAGCAGAGAAACAACAGCCAGCGAAAGCAAAATGCCAAGTATGATGTTGGTTGTCAAAGTTACACGTTGAATGTCGTTGCCGATTGTATACGCGTCAAGCAAGCAGCCCCTGTATATGCCGTGTATATGATACATAAAATTAGACTGCTGGTGTACGATTTCTATAACACCGTTTATGGGTCTTGCCACAAAAGTGAATGTGGGAGAAAACAGCACGGCACCCGTGCCATCATCCGGGTTGCTTATATCCCGCAACCACTCGCCATTTACATAAACTCTATCGGCATAACCTGTGTTTATGCGGGTGATTACATAGTAATCATCAGTTGGCAATAGCAAACGCACACGGACGGTAGCCGGATTGCTTGGAATGTGAGGGTAAGCAAATCTTGCCTCTAGCTCACGCGCCGCAAATTCTTCCGGCGTAAGGAATGGCGTGTTAATTGCTTCCACGCGACCGAACAGGGCGGCGGTTGAATCTTCAAAATCAAACTCACGCAAATCCCAAGTGCCGCTATTGCTGTATGTCGAACGAAAATGCTCCTCCGGTAGATTGAACCATAAGAATATGATTACTAATAAAATCAGCGACAAGGATAAGTATGGCAGCATAGGTTTTAGTTTTTGCCGCAAAGATTTTGTTTGAGGTTGGTTCATGGGCGTCCTCCGGTTTCACTGCTCTTTCTTGAAGTCATGCAAGTACACTGCCGAATACGGAAAAACGGCATAGCATAGCGCTATACCGTCCCATCTGGTCGGAGTGCCGGGATTCGAACCCGGGGCCTCTTGGTCCCGAACCAAGCGCGATACCAAGCTTCGCCACACCCCGATAATATCAGCGAAATGTATTGTAAAACACTTTCGCCGATATTGCAAGTACTTTTTTAGCTTAAGCTCATCCGCTTTACGAGATGTTTGCCTAGACTCCGCGTTTTACATATGTCGTATGCAAACGCTCATGAGCTTTTTCGCTGTTCGGCTCACCCAAAAATTCCTCATAAAGCGCCAGCACTTCAGGATTCTCATGGGATCGGCGTAGGGCTTTGACCTTATCCTCATTATAGAGCACCTCGCGCCTTTTGTTGAGGATTTCCTCGCTCGAATGATGGAAAGGTTGCCCACCCCCTGCGATGCACCCACCGGGACACGCCATTATTTCGATAGCATGATACGCTGACTTACCCTCACGTATCTCGTCGAGTAGAATCCTTGCATTGCGCAGTTCATGTGCTACAGCTACTTTAATTTCGGTGCCATCGATTTCAATGACCGCTTCCTTTATGCCTATATCCTTAAAGCCTCTAAGCGACTCAAATTCGAGTTTTTCCAACGTCTTTCCGGTTGAGCGCTCATAATATGAGCGAAGCAATGCTTCCAAAACACCACCGGTGGTGCCGAAGATATCCGCAGCCCCGGAGGACTGCCCCATAATTGAGTCGAATTTCTCGTTGGGCAAATGCTCAAACGATATCCCTGCCTCTTTTATCATGCGACCCAGTTCCCTTGTAGAAAGAACCATATCAACATTCGGCAACCCGTCATTGGAGAGCTCTTCACGAGAAGCCTCATATTTCTTTGCCAAGCAAGGCATAATTGAAACACAGACTATTTTTTTTGGGTCAACATCGAGCTTCTGTGCCAAATAAGACTTTGCCAAAGCTCCGAACATTTCTTGCGGCGATTTGCATGATGACGGATGGTCAAGCAGATCCGGATATTGATGCTCACAAAACTTAATCCATGAAGGACAGCAGCTGCATATGAGTGGTAGTTTCCCACCCTCTTTCACACGGCTCATGAGTTCCGTGCTTTCTTCCATAATTGTTACATCGGCAGCAAAGTTTGTATCCAAAACCTTATCAAATCCCAGTCTTCTGAGTGCCGCAACCATTTTTCCTGTCGAGCTTATTCCGGCAGGGTAACCAAATAGCTCACCCAATGCAGCACGAACGGCAGGTGCAACCTGCACAACTACATATTTGTCCGGATCGGCAAGCACTTCCCAAATTGCTCTGGTATTCGAAAATCCAGTGAGCGCACCGGTAGGACAAACAGCGACACATTGCCCACAAAAAGTGCATTCGGTCTCAATGAGCGGCTTGTTGAAAGCCGTCGCAACTGTCGTGCTGAAGCCTCTTCCGACGCCGGATAACACCCCAACCGACTGAACATTTGCGCAAACAGCCTCACAGCGTCTGCAAAGAATGCATTTGTTTGAGTCTTTAACGACGGTCTTGCTGGACATGTCCATCTCAAACTCTGTCGTTTCGCCCTCATAATGAATTGTTTTGATTCCCAGCTCCATTGCAAATCTTTGTAAGTCACAATTCAGATTTTTTACACAAAGCAGACAATCGGACGGATGATCTGACAACAACAGTTCAACCACTGTCCTACGTGCATTAAGGGCGTTCATCGAATTGGTTTTGATTGTCATACCCTCATAAACAAATGTGGCACAGGCGGGAACAAGCTTTCCATTTCTGCCGTCGTCCTGCTCCACCATGCATACACGACACGCCGCAGGTCTGTTCAGCACCTCAAGGTCATGCATGTTGAGGTAGCATAAATGCGGTATTTTTATGCCAGCTTGCTTTGCAGCATCTAAAACACTATCACCTTTATTCGCTGCAATCTTAATATCATTTATTGTAATGTTTACTTTTGTTGTTTCGGTTTTTTCCATAGTTTCTGCTACCCCCCTTATCTTCTGATTATCGCATCAAAATTACAGCGATCCATACATGCACCGCACTTGATGCATTTGTCCTGATCGATTACATGCAGCGCTTTTCTCTCACCGCTGATACAGTCAACGGGGCAAACTTTAACGCATACTGTACATCCGATGCATTTATCCTCCAAAATGCTGTAACGAGCCATATGTGCACAGGCGCCGGAAGGACATATCTTGTCTCTTACATGAGCAATATATTCGTCTTTGAAGTATTTGAGTGTGGACATTACAGGATTCGGCGCACTTTGTCCGAGTCCGCAGAGTGATGTAGACATAACGACATTACTCAAACTCTCAAGCTCTTTCAGGTCATCTTCGGTTCCGAGTCCAGTCGTTATCTTTTCAAGTATTTCAAGAAGACGTTTCGTTCCCACACGGCAAGGGGTGCATTTCCCGCAAGACTCGTCAACTATAAAGTCCATGTAAAACTTTGCAACATTGACCATGCAATCATCTTCGTCCAAAACAATCATACCGCCTGAGCCCATCATAGAACCTACAGAATCAAGTGATTCAAAATCGACCGGGATATCCAGCAAATCTTCAGGAATGCAGCCACCAGACGGCCCACCTGTCTGAACGGCTTTTATTTTCTTGCCGCCTTTAATTCCGCCGCCGATATCTTCAATGACTTTTCTCAGCGAAATACCCATAGGCACTTCAACCAGTCCTACATTGTTGATTTTACCAGCAAGGGCGAATATTTTCGTTCCCGGTGATGACTGGGTGCCTATGCTCTTAAACCATTCGGCTCCCTTTAGTATTATCGGTGGCACACATGCAAATGTCTCAACATTATTAAGGGATGTCGGCTTATACCAAAGCCCTTTATCTGCCGTACGCGGGGGCTTGTTGCGCGGCTCTCCCCGTTCTCCCTGTGCTGAATTTAAAAGTGCCGTCGATTCTCCGCAAACAAATGCGCCTGCTCCAAGTGTCAGCGAGATTTTGAATGAAAAATCACTTCCAAGGATATTTTCGCCCAGCAATCCCATTTCTTCAGCCTGCTTGATGGAGTACTCCAGTCGTTTTACTTCCTTTGGATATTCAGCTCTTATATAGATGACGCCCTCATCAGCTCCTATTGCACGACCACAGATTGCCATCGCTTCCAAAACACTGTGTGGGTCACCAAAAAGAATCGCCCTATCCATGAATGCGCCTGGATCGCCCTCGTCTGCATTGCAGATAACATATTTCTTTTCCCCGGGTGAACGCATGGTATGCTGCCACTTTGTACCGGCAGGAAAACCTCCGCCACCGCGGCCTCTGAGGTTGCTGTCTTTTACGAGTGTGCAAATTTCATCAGACGCCATATCAAAAATCGCCTTGCTCAGCGCCTGGTAACCGTCTTGTGCAATATATTCCTCAATACGGGCGGCATCGATGAGCCCACAGTTTCTGAGTGCAATCCGAACTTGGTCTTTATAGAATGGTATCTCGTTTTGTTTCGATATCAGTTTTTCATTTCGTGGGTCTTTGAAAAATAATCTTTCAACATATTTCCCACCTTGCAGGTGAGATGTCACTATTTCCTCTGCATCTTTTGCACTCACGCGCATATATGACACATCATCCGGCATAACTTTAACGCATGGCCCCGGTTCACAGAATCCAAAGCAGCCGGTTTTGACAATATCGACTTCATTTTCAAGACCTTTGTTTTTCACTTCGCTTACAAGTGCATCGTAAATAGCACTACCCTCTGCTGCCAGGCAACCGGTATCTGAGCATACCAAAACATGTTTTTTTACAGTTCCAACCGGCTCAGCATCCGACACAACGGGGGTTTCTGTGGTGTTTCTGAGTAAAATCTCGGCAGCATATTTATTTTTTAATTCCACTAACTGCGAGGCTGATTTAATCTTGCTCACCGTCCGTCACCCTCCTTATACTCGTCAATTATTCTTGAGACATCTTTGAGCGTGACTTTTCCGTGCATCTTTTCATTGATCACTACGACAGGTGCAAGCCCGCAAGCTCCGACGCAACGCAGAGCATACAGTGAAAACTGCCGGTCGGGAGTCGTTTGTCCGGCTTTTATCCCGAGCTGTTTTTCAAATTCTTCCAAAATCTTGTCTGCACCGACGACAAAACATGCTGTGCCCATACAAACATTAATAACATATTTTCCTTTGGGTATCATGCTGAAATATGAGTAAAAAGAAACCACGCCATACACCTTTGCCGGAGGTAGCGATAGACGTCGCGCAATGTGCGATTGAACCTCCTCAGGCAAGTATCCCAAAATCTCCTGAGCTTTGTGTAAGATTGCTATAAGTTTCCCTTCTAAACTTCCTTGCTGCTCCAATTTATCAATAAAAACGTCAATTTCTGATAATTGAACGCAGTCTTGACCGCATTTGTTTTTTTCTGCCACAATAAAACCCCTTCTTAAAAATTTTTAACCTGACTCGTTCGCTTCACTGTTTCGCTTTACTATCTCGTCGATACTATAGTGCCTGAGATCTTTTACTAATCTTTCCTGAATGCGTGAAAGCTCTCTATGGACTGCACATGGCTGATCTTCACTATCTCTAATGCAATCTTTATCATCCCTGAGACATTCATTTATAAACAGGTACTCATCAATTGTTGATACTACATCATAAATGGTTATAGCGTCAAGAGGTTTAACAAGCCAATATCCACCATCTCTCCCTCTGCTGCTCATAATCCATCCGGCTCTCTCCAGTTTTTTTAGGATTTTGTAGGCAAACTGACTCGGAATCGTTTCAGCTTTGCAGATTTCCTCCGCTGTCGCTTTCTCACCTCCGGCAAGTGCCCGTATAATTCTTAGCCCATAGTCGCATTCTCTTGTCAGGAACATATTTACTCCACCTTTCAAAAAGAATTTAATATGTTTGATAACCAATGTCAAGTCATTCATCGTCTATTTTGGATTAATTTTATATAATGTTTTCAAAAATTTACCAAATGGCCATCATCACAGTCGCCCACTGGCAGCTGTGATGATGACCGCATTGATTACCTTTTTGGTACAATTATTATTCTTTCTGCCGGATTAGTCAATCCGCCTAATCTGTCGATTTGAAAAGGTGTCGCATCAAGCGATTGATAAAGATAATTATAACAATAATCAGTATAATTACGGAAATAATTAGGAAAATATTCAACACACCGGTTATTGTTTGAATTATCGGAAAAATTTGTAGCAAAAATAACGTTTGAAGTCCAGAAATCGGAGCTTGTATCAAATCATTCCACATTGTCTCTCCCCCTCTACGTAAAGTAAAATACGTACGAATTATAATATACAATGCAATGCCTGCCTTTGTCAATTTGTAACAAGCATTTTCCGCGCATAATTCCTTTTTTCACCCTGCTTTTCTGGTCACGTCGGTGGCATGATAACGCTTTGTGGGGATGGCGGTTTTCAGACAAAACAAAAACCACCTATCGACAAAAATCTTTTCATCAGATAGATGGTATTTGTTTTGGAGGCGACACCCGGATTTGAACCGGGGGATCATGGTTTTGCAAACCAGTGCCTTACCGCTTGGCTATGTCGCCACGTCGGAACAAACTACATTCCGCTACGTTCGCCTTGCGGCGAACATTCGCTACATTTCGTTGCTCCTCCTTTTCGACACAAACCCGCTTCGCTGGGCTTTGCGTCGAGTAACGAGGGTTAGGTAACAAACTACATTCCGCTACGTTCGCCTTGCGGCGAACATTCGCTACATTTCGTTGCTCCTCCTTTTCGACACAAACCCGCTTCGCTGGGCTTTGCGTCAAGTAACGAGGGTTAGGTAACAATCTACATTTTACTACGTCCGCCTTACGGCGGACATTTGCTCCACAGTGGAGGTAGAGGGTTTGCTTTTCAACAACTTCTGCATGAATCTAGATTCTTCTTTTTTGGAGCGGGCGAAGGGGCTCGAACCCTCTACCTCCACCTTGGCAAGGTGGCGCTCTACCAGATGAGCTACGCCCGCACGATTACAAATCATGCTTATTTTTTCCGCCTCTCCAACACGAACCCATGTGGGCTTCGTGTCGGTTGGCGCTTGGTGCCTCCGGTCGGAATCGAACCAACGACACGTGGATTTTCAGTCCACTGCTCTACCGACTGAGCTACAGAGGCATCTTTTCGGGCACCTTGCGATGCCCGATGGCGACCCAGAACGGACTCGAACCGTCGGCCTCCAGCGTGACAGGCTGGCGTTCTAACCAACTGAACTACTGGGCCTCGTCGGAGCAAACTACATTCCGCTACGTTCGCCTTGCGGCGAACATTCGCTGCATTTCGTTGCTCCTCCTCTTCGACACAAACCCGCTACGCTGGGCTTTGCGTCGAGTAACGAGGGATGATTAGCAAACTACATTCCGCTACGTTCGCCTTGCGGCGAACATTCGCTGCATTTCGTTGCTCCTCCTCTTCGACACAAACCCGCTACGCTGGGCTTTGCGTCGAGTAACGAGGGATGCGTTTGGTGGGAACAACTGGGCTTGAACCAGTGACCCCATGCTTGTAAGGCATGTGCTCTCCCAGCTGAGCTATGCTCCCGAACCATTGCGCTCAGCCATTATACTAAAACAAATTTCCATTGTCAATAAGAAAAATTTAAAATCTAAACATTTCTGGAAAAAGGTTACGGCACAGTAATCCTGCTGAAAAGAGATATTGTGAAAATGGTCTGGTTATTTCCTAAAGCTGGCAAGCGTTCGGCACTCGTCCACTAAACAAGCTCGTCCGGCTCAAACAAATACTTGGCATCACAAAACTGGCAACACACCTCTATCGGCTCCCCTTTTTGCTTCATATCTTCGATCTCACTTTTATCGAGCGACAAAACCGCAGCCAAAAAACGCTCTCGGCTGCAAGTGCATTTGTATGAAACCTCTTGTATTTCAAGAATCTTCGGAAAAAATCCAGACATGACTGATTCCATAAGCGCTTGCGCTCCACCCTGTTTTAGAACATCAGTCACAGCACCGGTCTGCGCAACATTTCTTTCAACATCATCAATCACATGCTCTGGTGCACCGGGTAATAGCTGAACGATATAACCGCCTGCAGCAAGCACGGTTCTATCTCTGTCAACAAGCACACCAAAGGCACAAGCCGTCGGCACTTGCTCACTTGCAGCAAAATATGCTGCAAAATCTTCCGCTATCTCACCGCTCACAAGAGCAGTTGCACCGGTATATGGTTCCTTTTCTCCAAAATCCCGAATAACTGACAACATTCCGTCTTTACCGACAACACCGCCGACATCCAGCTTTCCATCATCCCTTTTGGGAACATCTGCCAAAGGATTTGCAACATATCCGCGTACATTACCCTCATCATCTGAGACAACTATTATGCTGCCTGCCGGCCCCCCACCGTCTATTCTGACAGTGAGTGAGGCTCCCGGTTTTTTCAAGGAGCTTCCGATTATTGAGGATGCCGCCAACGTCCTACCCAGTGCAGCTGTCACAACCGGCGTTGTGTTATGAATGTTTCGTGCACAGTCTGCCAACTCCTTTGAGTCAATAACGGATATCGAAACAAACCCGTCAGCGGAAATTGCTTTTATTATTTGATTCATATTCTATTTGCCCGAACTTTCAATTGATATTATTTTCTTTGGTGCATTGCTCACTCAAACGCTCAAATGCTACCCTATAACCGTCTTTTCCGTAATGAAGACTTCTGTTTACTCTGCTGATTGTTGCGCTTGACGCTCCGGTCTTTTCTAAAATGGTGTTGTATACATGACCCTCATCGAGCATACGCGCAACCTGAAATCGTTGCTCAATGGCACGAAGCTCGGTTATGGAACACAGGTCATCAAAGAACCTGACGCATTCATCCACAGACTTCAAGGACAGTATCGCTTCGTACATTTCGGTCAACGTTTCTCTATTAGTACCTTTAGCACCTCTGCTCATAGTATTCCTCCGTCATATCGCTATTTTCGTTTTATATGATGCCAGCGAAAAAGTTTCTATCGAGAAAAGTGAGTGCAGAAAACGAGTTGTATGTATCGTAGTCAAATGGTTTTTCCATTTCTAACGCTTCGCTTATGTCATGGTCGATGACCGTATCTCCCGACATGGCTACCAGTCTGCCACTTTGACCTTCAGCCAATAGCATAACAGCCCTATACCCCATGCATGTTGCGGTCACACGATCCCTAATCTGCGGAGGCCCACCTCTTTGAACATGCCCTAGGGCAGTAAAACGAGTCTCTATTCCAAGCTTTTCTTGAATTTTGGTTGCCACAGACTGTCCTTGCTCAGCCCCTTCGGCAACAATAACAGTGAAGTTGTTTCTTCCAGTCAGACGCGCTGTTCGAATCCGCTCAACCACATCTCGTTCAAAATCATATGTGACTTCGGGTACCATGATTATCGTTGCACCAGTAGCCACGCCAACATTCAAAGCTAAGTGGCCTGCCTTGCGTCCCATGACTTCAACCACTGAACATCGCTCATGCGACTGCATTGTATCATTGAGCCTGTCAACAGCTTCAACGGCTGTATTGCACGCCGTATCAAATCCTATCGTATACGATGTACAACCTATATCATTGTCTATTGTACAAGGGATGCCTGCAACCTTTACATCGCCAAGCTCAGAAAGCGCATGAGCTCCGCGGAATGTCCCATCTCCGCCTATTGTTATCAGACCGTCTATTCCAAGATATTTACAGTTTTCAGAAGCCCTCAAAACACCTTCGGATGTCTGAAACTCCTTTGACCTGGCCGTATAGAGCATTGTTCCTCCGCGCCCGGTAATCCCTCTGACAATCTTCTCATCGAGCGGAATGATATCTCCGCGTATCAGACCCGCATAACCATGACGCACCCCAAAACAATCTATTCCCAAACACTGCAACGTCCGAACCGCGCCTCTTATGGCCGCATTCATTCCAGGCGCATCGCCTCCAGAAGTCAGAATCCCAACCCTGTTTACTGCATAACCGGTGCTCATGTTAATGATAACTCCTTTCGTTGTCACCCCAGCAAACGCTGATTAATATTTACCTAAAAACACTGATACTTTCGTCAAATAACTCGTACCTACTAAACGCGGCATAATCAGGTGCCAGCCTTTCATATTCGTCATCAAGCGCAGCCATAATATTATCAGGCCCCAACGTTGGATTTTGAGCGGAAATCTTTGCTCTGAAAGTTATTTTTTCACCCCCGTGAAATTCTACATCACGGATATGCGGTGAAATATCTATATCTGACATCCCTCTTTTTGTTTTTTTCGATATCAAAATGTTTTGGCATGAGTACCGCTGCATTAATTTTTGTGCCAAATCGTCCGGCATTGCTTTATCATAATATAATACACCGGTTATTTCAAGCCAGCTTATATCACTGAATTTTCGCAATGGGGTGTACGATTCGGTAATTACCAAGCCTTCCGGTAAAAGGCCGGACAGTCTTTCAGGCAAGTCCACCACCTTAGAATCTGTCGCCAAACCTATGTCCATCAATTCACAATCGCTTTCAAGACCCACGGAAAGCGGCATCGCAACAGAAATATATGGATGAGGGTTGAAGCCCTCAGAGTATTTTAGCGCCACACCGGCTCTGGTCAACGCACGCCTCATCGTGGCCATCAAGTCAAGATGAGAGATGTATTTTGCTTTACCGGTTTTTGAGTATCTTAACCTCAGCTTATTCACCATTTTTATCCTCTGCCCTTTGCATTAATTCACAAGCCCCACAATTTGTGCAGCCTTCAAGGCAATCAGTGGTTTTCGTTCCTTGCCGTGATGCCAGACGTTCATTTTTAAAATAATCCGTGCCTATTCCGGTCGAAACAATACTCCATGGCAACACTTCATGATCATTGCGCTCCCTGAGTGCATAAAACGCCGGGTCGATGCCACAGCTCGCAAATGCATCAGTCCAATGGTTAAGCGCAAAGCACTCGCTCCACGAGTCCAGCCGGGCACCACTTTTCCAGGCAGCCTCCAAAGCACAGCCTAAGCGCCTATCTCCACGAGCCAAAACGGCTTCAACAAATCCTTGTTCCGGCGAATGCCAGTTATATGTTATCGCTTTTGACTTCATAGAGGCTTTGAGCAATTGGACACGCCTCAGATACTCATCTATGCTAATCTGAGCTTCCCATTGAAATGGCGTATGTGGCTTAGGCACAAAGCAGGATGTGCTGACCGTGATTCTGGCTCCTCGGTTTTTATTTTTTGCGTATTGCTTCCATGTATAAAAAACTGCGTGTGCCAACTCTGCAATTCCTATAATATCTTCATCAGTTTCAGTAGGCAGCCCGAGCATGAAGTAGAGTTTGATGCTATTCCATCCACCTTCAAATGCAACGCGGCATGTTTTAAGCAAATCTTCTTGCGTCAGGTTCTTATTTATTACATCACGCAGACGCTGACTCCCTGCCTCCGGAGCGAAAGTCAATCCGGATTTGCGTACTTTTTGCACCTGCTCCATTAATTCGACACTGAAATTATCCGCCCTCAAAGATGGAAGCGAAAGGTTTATTTTCCTTGGCTCACACCAGGAAATAAGACCATCGCAAAGCTTAGAAAGATTGGCATAATCACTTGTACTTAGCGAGAGTAACGCCAACTCATCATATCCGGAACGCTCAAGCGCCTCGATTCCTTGCGAAACTAATGTTTCACAACTCCGCGAACGTACCGGCCTGTTTGTGTGACCTGCCTGACAAAACCTGCATCCGCGAATGCAGCCGCGAAACAGTTCTAAAACGGCTCTGTCGTGCACAAGTCCCATTGACGGAACTATTGTATCCGCAGGATAATAGGAGCTGTCTAGGTCTGATACTATGCGCTTTATTACAGGAAACGGCGCATCATTTTTCGGCAAAACTTCATTAATAGTACCGTCGTCATTGTATGTAATGTCGTACTGTGACGGAATATAAACGCCCTTTATCTTTGATGCAGCTTTTAGCAGCTCTTCCCTGCTACTATCAGCACATTTCTTGTTTTCTTTCACAAGCGCAATGATTTCGCCAATTACTTCCTCACCATCACCAACTACAAAAAGGTCGATAAAGTCAGAAAGCGGCTCAGGATTATAGCAACATGAACCACCCGCTATAATCAGCGGAGCCGTATTGTCCCTGTCTGCCGCACGGATATTGACCCCTGAAAGGTCGAGCATGTTTAAAACATTTGTATAGGACAACTCGTATCCTACAGAAAATGAAATTATATCAAAATCGCTGATTGGGTCGCCGCTTTCAAGCCCATATAAAGTGAGCCCAGCACTACGCATCTCGGCTTCCATGTCCTGCCATGGCGCAAAAACACGTTCGCACCATACCCGATCAAACCCATTGATGATTCCATACATGATTCTCAAACCAAGGTTTGACATGCCGATTTCATAGGTATCGGGGAAGCAATAGGCAACCCTGATATCTACTACACTCTTGTCTTTAATAATTTGCTTATATTCCCCGCCGGTATACCGTGCAGGCTTTTGAACTTTTTTGAGTATGCGTTGAAACTTATTGTCCATTATTTACCTACACGCAATATAGCTTCTGTGACCAGGCGTTTAAACTGTGGGGCTGCTTTATCAGCCATTTCCTGGACTTCTTCGTGCGTAAGCGGTGTTTTTGATATTCCGGCAGCCATATTTGACACACAGGAAATTCCGCATACTTTTATGCCCATTTGATTTGCGGCAACCGCCTCACAAGCTGTGCTCATGCCCACAACATCCGCACCGATTGTACCATAAGCCCTTATCTCAGCAGGAGTTTCAAAGTTCGGGCCCGAAGTTTGGAGATAAACACCTTCGTGCAGCAATATATCAAGGCTGCTTGCAGCAGCTTTTATCTGCTCGTTCAGCGATTGTTTATAAATCTCGCTCATATCGGGGAATCTTGTGCCCAGTTGTTCGATGTTTTTGCCTATAAGAGGTGATGGCACTCCGTAGAGGATATGATCGGAAATAAGCATGAAATCTCCGACATTAAATGATTTGTTGATAGAGCCAACCGCATTGGTCAGCATTAAAACTTCAGCACCCATCAAGCCCATGAGCCGAATAGGTAGCACAACATCACTTATATTGTAGCCCTCATAATAGTGTACGCGCCCTTGCATGACGACCACAGGCACATCGCCGACATGGCCAAACACAAAACGCCCATGATGCCCCGGAACAGTGCTGACCGGAAATCCTTCAATATCTTTATAATCCAGCGTGGCTTCAATGTCTATCTCCTCTGCATAACCTCCGAGACCCGAACCCAGAACCAATGCCACTTTGGGGATTAGGTTTGTTTTTGATTTGACTTGCTTTAGACAGCTTTCGAGTTTTGCGTAAATATCATTCATACTTAATGTTTCCTCCCATCATTAAAAGGTCTTTAAGTAAATATAATAACACAGATGCAGCCCTAAATCAATGAATTCTGCCCTGCCGAAACTTGACATAACCCGCTGTGGCGGTTAGAATGTGAAAAGCTCAACGAGCACTTTATCCGGCACTTCATTTTTGAAATGCCGCTTAAAACATGGATGATACTACTTTGATACCCTATTCTGGTATCCTCTTACAAAACAAACTTGGGGCGATTAAATGCAACGTAACAACAATATATTCGGAACGTTATCATCACGCATAAAACAACTTGTAAGTTCGAAACTTTTCAGGCGCTTTATGCCACTGGTTCTTGTCACAGTACTTGCAGTAGCTTCCTTTTCAACATGCCTGTCTGGGCAGACTGAACCGGAGCCTGAACCCGAACCAGAGCCTATTGTCATTGAGCCAGAACCGGAGCCGGAGCCAGAGCCAGAACCAGCTTTCACCATTGGTTTCTATCCCGAACCGATAGGCCCAGAGCCGCCGGAGCCAGAACCAGAATGTACTGGTCCATGGAATCCGCTCACAGGCATGGTGACGGAAGAAGACATCAGCAGAAACAGGCCTATAGCCGTCGTTATTGATAATCTTCGTGCAGCATTGCCGCAGCGCGGCATGTCGCAGGCCGATATTATCTATGAAGTATTGGTAGAGGGCGGTATCACACGCTTGGTGGCGGTTTTCCAAGATGTATCCGAACTGGGACACATCGGCTCGGTGCGCAGCGCCAGGCTTTATACCGTCGATATCTCGCAAAGCCATGATGCAATATTTGTTTTTTCCGGCGGCAGCCCACAAGCCAATGCGGCAATCCGCAGCAGAAGCATCACCCATCTTGTTGACGGTGGTGGCCGAGCTGCCCAAGTATTCTTCAGAGACCGCGTCAGACGCGCTCCGCATAATCTCAATACATCCGGTGAGCTGATTACGCGTCATCTGCCGTATTTAGATTTAAGATTGGAGCATGACGAGGAGTTTGAACATGCCTTGAGCTTTACTGATGATGCCGCGCCGCAAGACGGTCAGCCGGCAACAAACTTCACCGTAATGTTCGGCCCTAACTCCAAAACCACTTCTTTCAATTTCAATGAGGAAAGCGGGCTCTATTATGTCAGCCAATATGGCAGCGCAAATGTAGACGGTGATAACAATAGCCAACAGCTTGGCGTCACAAATGTTTTGATACTCAGGATGGCTACAGCAGGCATTCCCGGCGATACCGCAGGTAGGCTTGCAATAACCACAACAGGTTCAGGTTCAGGTTATTTTGTAAATGGTGGATATGCTATTCCAATCAACTGGTCCAGAGATAGTCTTACATCGCAGTTTGTATACACTTTGGAGGATGGAACAGATCTTGAGCTCGGACGTGGCAGGACTTATATCTGCATCATCCGCAGCACCATGAATGTAGAGTTTTAGGTGTAATGCATGATGTCTCAGCAATATTTTGAATATGGAGCAGCGGAGCTTGCACATCTCCGCAAGAAGGACAAAAAGCTGGGTGCAGCTATTGACCGCATTGGCATAATCAAACGCAGGGTAAATTCAAATTTGTTTTCTGCTCTTGTTGAAAGCGTCATCGGCCAACAGATTTCCAATAAAGCAGCGGCTACCGTTTGCGGCAGACTTGATGCGCTATGTGCAATGGATGCCAACCGACTTCACGCCCTATCATGTGAGGAAATTCAAGCCTGTGGGATGTCCATGCGAAAAGCTTCATACATCAAAAACATAGCAGAAATTTCTATCAGCAAAGCAATAGATTTCGATGAACTGCAAAAAAAGAGTGATGAGGAAATTATCACCACGCTTACAGCTATTAATGGCATTGGAGTTTGGACTGCAGAAATGTTGTTGATTTTTTCGTTGATGCGCCCCAATGTGGTTAGTTATGGAGATTTGGCAATTCGCAGAGGTATGATGCAATTGTACGGTTTGAAGGAATTGTCAAAAGAGCAGTTTGCGCGATATGCGAAACGCTACTCGCCTTATGGGTCGGTAGCTTCTTTGTATTTGTGGGAAATATCCCACTAACTAAAATGACTTCGGAGTGGCCCGTTCCGAGCAAAACAGAAAATCATTAGTCAGACCCCAACATACCAGACTCACAGGGTGTTGCTGATGGTTTTGCTGTCGAGGGAATTCCTGACATTTGACTTTATTCCCCTCCTTGGAGGGGTGGCAGGCGAAGCCTGACGGGGTGGTCTGTGGGGGCGAGATAAAAGAGCACCACCCCGCCACTTCGTGGCACCCCTCCTTGGAGGGGAATCTTCACAGGAAGCTTAGAGCATCCCTGAA
>Ga0123355_10004601_pt1 | contig 20061 bp, 16 predicted proteins | sample TergutEmb28metaG_3_FD_89872 | JGI IMG/M metagenome (GOLD analysis project Ga0123355, IMG submission 89872) | Embiratermes neotenicus P1 segment gut microbial communities from Petit-Saut dam, French Guiana - Emb289 P1 | ecosystem: Host-associated > Arthropoda: Insects > Digestive system > Gut ...
GAGCGCATCACGCGCTTGATGTCGACATTGTACACGACCTTGCTGATATGCGGCAGCACCTGACCGGTGAACTTCAGATCACCGAGACCCAGTGCGCGGCCACGGCCTTCGCCGCCGGTCCAGCCGAGATAAAATCCGACCATCTGCCACAGTGCGTCGAGGCCGAGGCAACCGGGCATCACAGGGTCGCCCTTGAAGTGGCAGCCGAAGAACCAGAGATCCGGTTTGACCAAGAGTTCGGCCAAGATTACACCCTTACCGTTGGCTCCCCCCCTGTCGGAAATATCGGTAATCTGATCGAACATCAGTAGAGGCGGCAAAGGCAATTGCGGATTTCCGGGACCGAACAATTCGCCGCGCCCACAGGCGATCAAATCTTCATAGCCATATTTGGCGCGCCGCTCTTTCATGCTCGTTTCGCTCTCTTCCTCATGCTCATTATTATTCATTTTATATATTCCCGCCCCATTGCCCGCAGGCTTTTTCTGGCAAGGTTTGCGCGCCTTCTAACACACTGGCCAGCCGGCTGAAAGCTATTGTGACGTTACCTTGACCTCATAAAGAAGCCACCTCCCCCATCCTCTAGGCATCTTCCATCATTTTGCCAAGTTTACGACTCTTTCTAGAAGCAAAGCCCGAGTCGGTCCTCGGGCGGGATCCACTCACCGTTCCTCATAAAATTTAAGGAATAAATTAAGAACTTCCGGCTCACTCATACTCGATGGCGGCGAAGTCTCAGACCTTAGGCGGAAGGTTTTTTCGTACCCCAGTTTGCGTCGAGCCTGCTGATAGGTTGCCTATGAAGTTTCGTCACGATATCAATGCGTTGAGAGCACTCGCCGTTACCGCGGTCGTCCTCTTTCATTATAAAGTAGATTTCGTTCCAGGTGGCTTTATCGGCGTCGACGTGTTCTTTGTCATCTCAGGCTATCTCATGACGGCCATTATCATGGGACGGCTCGCCAAGGACAAATTCAGTATTTGGGAATTTTATAGCGACCGCGCCAAACGCATCATTCCCGGAATTATGGGCATGTGCTTTGCTCTGATCGCGGCGGGCTATTTTTTCATTGAGCCAGCCACCTATCACTATCTCGGTTCGACCTCGATTTCCGCCCTTTTATTCTTCTCGAATTTCCGATTCTGGCAGGCGACTGGTTATTTCGACCCGCAAAGCGATGTCAAATGGGTGCTGCACACTTGGAGCCTATCGGTGGAGTGGCAGTTTTACCTTGCCTATCCGCTTCTTATCATGGGGCTAAACCATTTTGAGAAAACGAGGGCGAGGATGGGAAGTTTTCTCTGGTTGGCCGCCCTGCTCTCTCTGCTTCTCTGCCTTTGGTCTTCGAAAGCCTTTCCAGCTTCAGCCTTTTATATGTTGCCGCAAAGAGCCTGGGAATTGCTCGCCGGGGGGATTGTTGCCCTGCAGTTCAACAAAAGCAGGCAACGCTATGCGACGCTGCTTTTGACGGCTGGCTTTCTCATGATCCTCGTGCCTGTCGCCCTTTATGACCAGTCCCTCCCCTGGCCTTATTATTGGGGCTTATTGCCGGTGCTTGGCACTTGCTTCATCATTGCAGCCAACTGGCCGGACGCAGCGCTTTTCAGAAATCCGCTCGTTCAGCTTATCGGGAGATGGTCCTATTCCATCTATCTCTGGCATTGGCCAGTTGCGGTTACCGCGATCTATCTCGGCTTCACCCGGACGACCCCTTTTAAAGTCGCCAGTGAAATCGTGATTGTCGCCCTCATCCTGGGCATTGGCGGCCTTTGCATTACCTTTTTTCAGCGTTTCCTGAAGCCCCACTTCGCGCAGACGCGGATTCAGGAAATGATTGCTGGAGCGGGTGCGCTGGCCCTCACGGTCTCTTTTGCTGGGCTCGTTACCTTTGAGCAAGGGTTGCCAAGCCGCCGACCAGAGAGTGACCAGAGAGCACTTGCCATGTACGAGGCAGCGGCAAAAGATTGGACTTTTCCGGAGGAATGCAACGGGAGGGATTCGCAAGACCATCTACGGCCGTGTCGGGTCGGCCCGGACGATGGCCAGGGAGTGCTCGTTCTGGGCGATTCCTACGCCATGCAGATTTTCAGCCGATTCAAAGAAGCAACAAAGGTCAATACCAGGAGTTCCTTTACCTTTCTCACAACGCCGGCTTGCCCGCCGTTGACCGGCATCCAGATTCGGCATGACCGGTTCAATTGTAAAGGCTTCGTCGATCAGGTGTTCCGCTATGCGGAAACCAAGAATTTCAAACGAATTGTCCTGGTGGCAAACTGGTACGCGTATTTTAACCTGCCAAACCATATGATCTGCTTTGTCGAAGGGGATCAGTGCACCATTCGGCAAGATGAATCTTGGTTTTATAGCCATATGGACAAAGCATTTGATTCACTACGCACTAGACTGCTTGAGTTCAAAAACCGGGGCATCGACATCGTCATTGTCGGAGCGACCCCATCCGGGCACTGGGACATTCCGTATGAACTCTCCAAGCGCAAGTTCTGGGGTGGCGATACGCAGGAGGTTGAATTCATCGACCGCAAGGAATATGAAACCCGGTCTGCGCCAACCAAGAGTCGGCTAGAAGCTCTCGCCGCATCTCTCGGCGAGGCATTCATTGATCCTTTGAACTACCTTTGCGATGACACCCGCTGCCCGACCGTGGACAAGGAGGGGGTGCCTTATTATCGTGACGACGGACATTTCCGCTCAGAAGCAGTGAAGGCCTCAAGGTTTCAATTTCTTGACGATGCGACTGGCATCAGCAACCGTCTGAGTGCCTTGCCCGTCGCAAAAGAAGTTCCTTAAACTCTGAAAGCGCCCTGACTTTTCGCTTGTGAGATTCCGGTTCTGACAGGTTTTTTGCTGCCCGTCCTTGATAGCTGGCAAGAAAAACGCCGCGCTCAAAACCTTTTTCAATCGAAGGAAGTGCAAAGTGCCGCTTTGACTGCTCACGGGGAATCCGTGACGCGGATCTTTGCGTTCGGCCCCCCGCATCCCATATAACGGCAGGACAGATTTGACCGTCTCCATAACTTAGGTCATGAGGATCTACCATGGCGTTTCGCCACAAAACCTTGATCTTGGCTTTCGCTACAGCTCTCTCCCTTTGCATTGTTAATGACGCTGGAGCGCGGGGGGGCGGAGGCGCTTCCTTTGGCAGCCGTGGTACGCGCAGTTTCAGCCTGCCGGGAGCGACGCCAACAGCTCCGGGCGGCGCAGCGCCGCTTGAGCGCTCGATGAACGCACCCAACTCCTCCGCCTTCCAGCCGCGTCCCTCGGCGTCCACGCAGAATAGCGTCTTTTCCAATGGTTTTGGCCGTGGCTTTCTTGGTGGCCTTCTGGGCGCGGGGCTGTTCGGCCTCCTCTTGGGCCATGGGCTCTTTGGTGGCATCGGCGGGGCTTTCTCACTCCTTGGCCTTATTCTTCAGCTCGGTCTTTTATTTCTCCTCTTTAAGCTGATTATGAGTTTCTGGCGTGGACCGGCTCTGGCGACGCGGAGCGGCAGCCAGAGCTTTAGCTTCAACCGCGCAGGCTTGCGGCCGGACGGCGGCTTTCCGGGCTTTGGCGGGTCAACCGGTACGGCAGCTGAAAAGCTCCCGATCACGGCCGCCGATTTCAGTGTTTTTGAACAGCGGCTTTCCGCGATCGAAAATGCCTTTGGGGCGGAGGATTATGACGGGTTGCGAGCATTGATGACGTCGGAAATGGCTTCCTATTTCATGGAAGAATTGGCGGAAAACGCCAAAAAGGGCGTCGTCAATAAAATCTCGGATGTCCGATTCCTGCACGGCGATCTGGCCGAAGCCTGGCGCGAACGGCAAGCCGAATATGCAACGGTTGCGATGCGCTTCTCGCTAATCGACACCACGGAAGATCGCATGTCCGGACGCATTGTCTCTGGCGATCTGGCGCGGCCGGTGGAGGTGACTGAGGTCTGGACCTTTATCCGAAGGACCGGCGCCGGTCCGGATGAATGGAAGCTCTCAGCGATCCAACAGGCGGCGTGAAGCGCCCAGCCGCTTGAAATCCGGTGAACGTTGCGAACGATTCTAAGAACTTGAGACGCACAATTGACGCAAATTGTAGGTCCCCCACTTTTTCGCATGCCGCTCTAGCCAGGGAGCATGTAGCCTATTAAAGGAAGAAAAAGAAGTTTGCCTACCTTTGGCATTTACATGGGCATACATAGGCAAAGATCGTGTAGGGTCGTTTGATGCAATCCGTTCTTATCGTCATCCATCTCATGATCGTGATCTCTCTGGTCGCGGTCGTCCTCCTGCAACGCTCCGAGGGCGGGGCGCTGGGGATCGGGAGCCCAGGCGGTTTCATGACCGGGCGCGGCCAGGCTAATGCGCTGACCCGAGCGACAGCTATTCTTGCGGCTTTGTTCTTTGCCACCAGCCTGGGTTTGACCATCCTCACCCGGCTCAGCCAGGGGCCGGAAGTCACCGTCCAGGATTTCAAGCCCGTCGAGCCGGGCAAGGACAAAGCCAAAGAAGGGAACAATAAGAACACGCTGCTCGAACAATTGCAGAAAATGGACGACCAGTCCAGGACGCCACCGGCTCTACCGCCGGGACTCGGCTTGCCGGGTCAGGAGGGCACTCCGCAGGCAGGCCAGAGTGTGCTTGAGACAAAGCCCGCCACGCCTGAAGGGCGATTGCCGTTACCGACCTTGCCAACCGCCCCGCTTGCTCCTGCACCGAACAGCAAAGCCATGCCGGTGGCACCACCCTCGTCACCGGTACGAAAAGCGGCGCCATCTCCTTTGTCACAATAACCACAGGCCCAGCCGCCCAATCTCAAACTGCTCAGGCTAGCCTGGCACGTTCTAGAAATTTCTGATCAGATGCAAAGATAGGATTGTCCGAAACAGGCTTAGCTTTTCAAGAGGGAATTGGCGAATAGGGATTTGATCTTGATGTGCAAAAACCGCTGTTCGTCGGAATTATTCTACCCAATCGGCAGCAAATGGAGTAAACGCCGAGATCCATGGCGCGGTATATTTTCATCACCGGCGGCGTGGTATCTTCGCTTGGCAAGGGACTTGCCGCAGCGGCGCTAGGCGCTCTCCTCCAGGCACGCGGCTATACGGTCCGGCTGCGCAAGCTCGATCCCTATCTCAATGTCGATCCGGGCACAATGAGCCCTTATCAGCATGGTGAGGTTTTCGTCACCGAGGATGGTGCCGAGACCGATCTCGATCTCGGTCATTACGAGCGTTTCACCGGCCGTCCAGCTGTGCGCGAGGACAACATCACCACTGGGCGCATCTATCAGGAGATCATCGCCAAGGAGCGGCGTGGCGATTATCTCGGGGCCACCGTTCAGGTCATCCCGCATGTCACCAATGCGATCAAGGCCTTCGTGCTTGATGGCAATGAGGGGATCGGTTTTGTGCTGATTGAGATTGGCGGCACGGTCGGCGACATTGAGGGCCTGCCCTTCTTCGAGGCGATCCGTCAGCTTGGCAATGAGCTGCCGCGCCAGCACGCCATTTATATTCATCTGACTCTTTTGCCCTTTATCCCGAGTGCCGGGGAGCTGAAGACCAAGCCGACCCAGCACTCGGTCAAGGAGCTGCGTTCGATCGGCATCCAACCGCACATTCTGCTTTGCCGGACGGATCGCGAGATCCCGCCCGAGGAGCGGCGCAAGATCGGGCTTTTTTGCAATGTGCGGGAAAGTGCGGTCATCGAAGCCCGCGACATCGCGTCCATCTATGAGGTCCCACACGCCTATCATGCCACAGGGCTTGACCGGGAAGTCCTGGCTTCTTTCGGCATAGAGCCGGTGCCAAAACCCGATATGAGCCGCTGGAACGCCGTCATGGAGCGGCTCGCCAATCTCGAAGGTGAAGTCAACATTGCGATCATTGGCAAATATACGGGCCTCAAGGACGCCTATAAGTCCTTGACGGAGGCTCTCTGCCACGGCGGCATGGCGAATCGAGTCAGGGTCAATCTCGATTGGATTGAATCGGAGATTTTCGAGACGAGCGATCCCGCCCCCTATCTCGAACATGTCCATGGTATTCTCGTGCCCGGAGGCTTTGGACATCGCGGCACAGAAGGAAAAATCCTCGCGGCGCGCTTTGCTCGCGAGCGGCGCGTTCCCTATTTCGGCATCTGTTTCGGCATGCAGATGGCGGTGATTGAAGCCGTTCGTTCGCTTGCTGGCGTGCCCGAGGCCAATTCAAGTGAGTTCGGCCCGGTGAAGGAGCCGGTTGTGGGTCTGATGAAGGAATGGATGCGCGGCAATGAGCTTGAGATCCGCGCCGCCGAAGGGGATCTCGGCGGCACCATGCGGCTTGGCGCCTATCGCGCCGAGCTGCAGCCAGGCTCGAAAATCGCCTCCATTTATGGCACGACCTCGATATCCGAACGCCACCGTCACCGCTATGAGGTCAACACCGTCTATCGAGAGCGACTGGCTGAGAAAGGCCTGATCTTCTCGGGCATGTCGCCCGACGGCCTGTTGCCCGAGACGATCGAACTCGAGGGCCATCCCTGGTTCATCGGCGTGCAGTTTCATCCAGAACTGAAATCACGTCCCTTCGCGCCGCACCCCTTATTCGCCAGCTTCATCGCCGCAGCGGTCGAGCAATCGCGGCTTGTATGAAGTGCTCAACCCCTCCCCCGATAGGGCGGCACACCCTGATCCGGCAGCCAAGTGCCAGCCGGCAGCTTTCCCGTCGTCCAGAACACATCGATCGGCATGCCGCCGCGCGGATACCAATAGCCGCCAATTCTCAGGAAGCGCGGCTCAAGGCAGGCCGTTAAATCCTTGCCGATCCTCAGCGTACAATCCTCATGGAATGCGCCATGGTTGCGATAGGCGGTCAGATAAAGTTTCAAGGATTTCGATTCGACGAGCCATTGGCCCGGCAGGTAATCGATCACCAGAGTCGCAAAATCCGGTTGGCCGGTAACCGGGCAAAGTGAGGTGAATTCCGGTGCGGTGAATCGGGCAATGTAATTTTCTTCCGGATGCGGATTGGGTACGCGGTCGAGAACCGCCTCCTCCAGCGATTGCGGCACCGCAACGATATGGCCCAAAAGCTGCGCGCCCGTCTCGATTTTCACCATATGGATCTCCCTTACCAAACCCGTTTTCGACTCACTCGGCGGCACGAGAAGAACGGAAAATACGACTGGCAGGCTTGGCATGCGCCCCCTCCCAGCCCATAATGGCGATGTGAAAGAGCAGCCAAAGACGCAAGAACAATTACCGCAACAAAGCAAGCGGCTAGAAAGTTCGCCGAGCGGCGCGCGAGGCGACGCATGAGTAAAACCATCGCTCCCTATGGAGCCTGGGTGTCGCCTGTGACCACCGACTTGGTGACCCAAGCAGCGATCGGGCTTGCCGGCCTTAGCGTCGATGGATCCAATATCTATTGGCTCGAGGCGCGGCCCAGTGAAGCCGGCCGAGTGGCCTTGTGTCGGCGTTTGCCGGACGGGCAGATCCAAGACGTCACTGCGCCCCCTCACAATGTCGGCAGTCGAGTCCATGAATATGGCGGTGGGGCTTATGCGGTGCGCAACTGTCGCGTTATTTTCAGCGAGCGCACGGATGGAAGCATTTTTTTAATAGAGCCGGGCCAATCGCCGCGCCGGATCCCGACGCCGGAAGGCACCCGCTATGCCGATTTTGAATTCGACCCCCATCATCCGCGTGCCCTCGCCGTGCGTGAGGATCATCGCGAGCGTCCGCCAACTAATCCGAAAGCGGCGATCATCGCCCTGTCGCTTGGCCCCAGCGAGGAGGAGATGATCCTTGCTGAAGGCTACGATTTTTATAGCTCGCCGCGTTTTTCGCCCGACGGCCGCAAACTCTGCTGGCTGACTTGGGATCATCCCGACATGCCATGGGATGGCACAAAGCTTTTTCTGGCTGATGTCACATCAGAGGGCACGATAGGTGGGGCGCGGCTCATCGCTGGTGAGACGAGGCAAGCGATCGTCCAGCCGGAATTCAGTCCCGACGGAACACTCCATTTTTGCTCCGACATCAGTGGCTGGTGGAATCTTTATGCCTTGCGTGAGGATGAGATCAAAGCCATGGCACCGGTCGAAGCTGAAATCGGCGGACCGCATTGGGTGTTTCGCCAGCGTTATTATGATTTTCTGCCGGATGGGCGGATTGTCGCCGCCATTGTCCGAAATGGGATCCGAACCGCTGTCCTCATCGAAAATGGCAAGATCTCTTCTCTCGCGATCAGCCAAGTGCAGGATTCACCACGCACCTTCGGTCCTGGACTCGCTTTTATTTCTGCTCGGCCCGACGCTCCGCCAGCCATTGCCATCGCTCAGCAACTCGATACCGGCGAGACGCATCGCATCCGCGAAGCCGCCCCCGCCGTGGTGCCGCAAGACGCGATTTCCATCGGCGAGCCGGTCGAATTTCCAACGCTAGACGGCAAGGCCTATGGCTTTTGGTACGCGCCGAAAAATCGTGATTATGAAGGTCCGCCGGAGAACCTCCCGCCGCTCGTCGTGCTCTCGCATGGCGGGCCGACCAGCATGACCACCAATAGCTTCTCGCTCAATATCCAATGGTGGACGACACGCGGCTTCGCGGTCGTCGATGTCAATTACGGCGGTTCGACGGGCTATGGCCGCCCCTATCGCGAGCGCCTCGCGGGCCTTTGGGGTATCGTCGATGTCGAAGACTGTACGGCGGCGGCGCAGTATCTCGTAGCGCAAAAGTGCGTTGATGGAGATTATCTCATCATTCGCGGGGGCAGCGCCGGCGGGTTCACGACGCTCGCCGTTTTGACGTCCAAACGAATCTTCAAGGCTGGCGCCAGCTTCTATGGCGTCGCTGATCTTCTTCTTCTCGCCCAGGACACGCATAAATTCGAGTCCCGCTATCTGGACAGGCTGATCGGACCGCTGCCGCAGTCCGAAGCACTCTACCGCGCCCGCTCGCCCATCGAGCATGTGGATCGGCTCGCCTGCCCGGTGATCTTCTTCCAGGGCGAGGATGACAAGACCGTGCCCCCGAACCAGGCCAAAACCATGGTCGCCGCCCTGAAGGCTCGCGGCCTGCCAGTCGGCTATTATGCCTTTGCCGGCGAAGGCCATGGATTTCGCAAGGCCGAGACCCTGCGCCGCACACTTGAACTCGAGCTGGATTTTTATGGCCGGGTCTTTGGCTTTACCCCGCCGGGGCTCGAAGAGCGGGTGACAATCGTCAATCTGCCTGAACGCGTGGCCGACGCGTGATCCATCCTTGCCCGATCGGGATTGGCATGACGCTTTTTCGAATGCGAATAGATGTTGAGCGATCAAATTAAGGATACTTGGCAAAATAATTTGGCAAAATAATCGAATCGTTGTGATCTCCTCCGCTCTGCCATTGCTGTAAAGCGATGCAGACATAGCGGAGGTAAAGCGGTTCCTTGAGACCCAACAGGCTCAGCTTGGCTCGGTCATTTTGAAGAAAGCGCTGGCAGCAGACAGCGAGGCTTGCTTGCTGTGACGTGCCTCCTCGAGCCGCTTGATTTCGGCCTGCAGCAAAGCGATGCGCTCGCCGATCTCCTCGATGGAAAGATTGTCGAGCCCTTCGCCAATCTGATGCAAAGCAGCGCTCTTGCGCGGCAAGGTGCCGAAAATGTCGTCCTCTTCCGCGGCCATGGCCAGGCCCATCCTCATCTGCGATTTCGGAAGACATTATTTTACCAATTTTGCTGGTTTGGACCAGAGCCTTCTCATCCGATGGTTGCTGTAAACCTGTTAAGCCAATGATTTATATTAAGTTTTCATAACCTAGCATGGGCGTTTCATGGAAAGATTCGCCGTGCGCAGGTTCCGATTGCAATTTGTTAAAACTTACGCCTCAAAATGGATAAAACTGCGATGGCTTGAGCAAGCTTTTGGTTTTTTTGTGGTTTTTGGCCGCTCGCAAGGACGCTTAGTTGGCCTTTCTGGGTCGTCTGGGTGTCTAATGCCAAGGTCAAGACAAGGGCTAACATCAGCCACATTTAGGCTTTCTTAAAGAAGTCTTAACCGCAGGGTTTGTCCGAGTTGGTTCCAGCTTGGATTGGTATAGGGAAGACCGCCGTTATTGCCCATGGCCTATCCTTTGGAGGCTGGGCAATTGCTAAATCCGGCGCTCTGAGGGTCCTGAGCAAGATTCCCTCGATCCGGGGGCAAGGACCGGCCGATTTGGCCGCCTCAGCGCCGAAAGCAGGAGATCGAAGGTATGAGCGATGTGGTTACTCAAAGACGTCCGATGATCGATCTGGACGCATTCGAAAGGGCGCTGCGCACGCCTTCTTCCACCGATCCCAAGGACAGAGATCCCGTTAACGAAATTCTCCGCGTCCTCGGCGGGAAGGACGACGCGGCAGAAACCAAATTCCCATCCTTTGCACCGGCCAAGCCCTGCTTGGATGAGGCGAATCCACAGGCTTGGCCAATCCCGAGCCCCCAACACGCGAAGCTCGAAGGCCTTGCCGCTTTTCGCCCGGGGTTGAATTGCGGCAAAGCGGATGGCGAAAAGCTGGCTGTAAAAATTCCTCTAATATGCGGTGATTTCGCTTCGATCGAAGCGGGTTTGCTCGGCAAGCCGCAAGATGGAACATCAGAACATTCTTCAGAGACGGTGGATCCTGCAAAACCGGCTTTGGCTTCTTCTACGGATGCTTTGTCGCTTCTCAAAGAGAAACCGCAGAAAAGATCACGTCTGCCTATCTATGTTGCAGCAGCGCTCGGCACAGTGGCCTTGGCCGCACTCGCGGTGATTGCCACTTATGACCGTGGAACGCCGGACGAACAGGGTTTAGGGGAAGTCGCCACCGTCAATGACGAGGCTCCGGTGTGGACAGACCCGACGGAAAGGGCCGGTGCCGTGGCTGCGGCACCGGTGCCCGACAATTTGCCCTTGATTGCGTCGCCCGAAGAATCTGCAGGTGTAACGCCGGGCAACACCGACGCGCCCGTCGAAACAGCCCAGGGCCAGGATCCACCGTCAATGGTGAATCCAACTATCCCCGAAACCCAAACAGCTGATAACGGCCAAGCTTCCGTGGCGCCGCCGAATGTTGCAGAAATCGCAAAGCCGCCGGTAGCGCCGGTTCCCGTCCCCAATGTGAGCAAGCCGAAACCTGCCAAGGCCTCGGCCCATGCTAAGGCTGTGAAGCCGGCTGCCCAGACAGCCCATCACGCAGGGCCGCGCAATGTCGCAGCGGCAAAGCCGACACCTGCGAAAACGGCTCCCCCTGTTGTTGCCGCCACCCAGAGCAATCAGGCCGTCGTCCAGCCACCTGCGAGCCCGCCGCCGGCCAATCCGGCTCCAAGCAATCCTGCCTTATCTTATGTGCAGGGTGCGGTGGACGCGATCGGCAGCACAACCGCCAAGCTGTTCAATTGGGTCCATTAAGTAGATGCGATGTCTCGTCGGCTCCAAACTGAAAAAACGAGAGCTGGATCATTAGGCTGTTATCGCGAAGCGAACCATCCAAACCGATCCGACTCTCGTCATCATGGGATGCGTGTTTATTTCAGGCCAGCGTCTTGGCCTTTGCATAAATTTCTTCCGCATCGAACAGGGCGGTTGAACTTTCGAAGAGCTCACCGATCAGTGCTCGATGCAGCTTGAGTTTCAACCCGCCCACACCAAGCGCACCAAAGACGATCTTGCCATGCCGTTCTTTTCCTTTGTCAGTGGCCTCAACGCCCGCAATTCCGAGGGGCGGCTGTGCATTGAAATCGACTAACAACTCAATCGTGGGATCATACTGCCAGTCCTTTTCGGCCAGCAAAGTGGTGCCGATGGCGCCAGACGCAAGGACAATTTGCTTGCCCTTGACGACCGCGGCATAGGAGTCAAGATCGCCTGCCTCGGCCGCTTCAGGGGTGAAACCGAAACGATCGTTGACCGCCTTGGCCGCCGCCTCCGCCCGCTGTTTCTGGCGTGACGTGATCGTGACCTCGGCGCCTTCACTATGCAACATGGCCGCGGCTCGCAGGCCAACCGGCCCTGTGCCAGCTAGCACAATGGCTTTCTTGCCAGTGAGCGGGCGAGTTTTGGCGAGCAGCGCGACACCGGCGGCGGCCGTGGTGTTGGAGCCATTGCTGTCGAGAATCACCGAAACCCGGAAGTTGGCGAAAAAGCGCTTCTTCACGGCTTGGAACACGGCCTCGCCGGCGGTCATACTACCGCCGCCAACGAAGATCGCCGTATATTGCTTTTCGCCGGGCCCACGCGTGTAGATTGTTCCGTCAACGAGCGCGCCGACGTTCTCAGGCGTCACCCCGCCATAGCCGATGACATGATCCGCTCCGCCGTCATAGCCGACAACAGTGTCAAAGACGCTGGCGACCGGGTCGGTGTCGAAGAGGAACAAAAGCTTTTTTGTCATGAGGGTCTCTCTGAATGGGCCAGGATCTGATGATTTTGGATTGAGTCGTTCCAAAATTTTCATGATCGATTTGAGCGAAAAACCGATATCCACTTTTTGCATCCCTCTCTTGAATGACCGTCTCGACGCGGCGCCCATCTCGGCGCAAGGATGCCGAAACAGCCGATTGCCCGATTTGGCAAAGGCTCACTCGCAAGAAAAAACAGTCGTCCTCGGCAGCTCAACCAATATGCCCTATTTGTCAGAATTCTGCCCTCCTGCCAAGCCCGGCCCACTGAGGCTGGCAGAGTTAACGCCAACACATCCTATGACCCCGTGGGTGCTGTTCATTCTGCGGGACTCTGGGGGAACGCTAGGCTCTTACATCTTATGTCATCGCGTCGTAGGATTGGCGGCGGTGACCTCTGAAGCGCGGCTCCTTGAAGCCCTATTGCGCAATGACTTCCGAGCCTTTGTGCACAAGGTCTTTGCCCCCTTGGCGCCGGGGCAAACTTATGTTCCAACTTGGCACGTTCTTACCCCGAACCGCCAACAGTGGCGGCTTGTACTTGCGAAAATAGGCTTGGAATTCAGGATGCAGCGTGACGTTGCTCCTATAGTCGCCGCAAAGATCGAGCTGCACCTCGTCTGCGCCGGGGCGAGTCAGGTAGAAATCGGCAATCCTGCCCTCAAGGGAGTAGCCCGGATATACCATACAATGTTCGGAGCAAGTATGTATGAAATACGATGAGGCCATGAATGATCAGACTGCCGAAAACTATAACCAGTATAAGCACGAGTACGTGCGAAGCGGAATAATATTTTATTTTTCTAAAACTTAAAATGGCGGCCACGAAAAACGCCATTCCAGTGAATAAGGGAATGCTCGAATAGGCAAACACCTTCTCTTTCGCGAGAACTGAGGATTGCGAGGGCTCGACGAACAAGAGGTAAAAGAAATGGCTCAAAAAGCAAAGGACAGTCAGCGTGGCGGTGATAAAAAACAGTGCTTCAGGAGAGCGCCAAAACTGGGCTAAGGTTTTTTCCTGATTTTTTGGCACATCAACTCCACCATGTCTGATTCCGTCGCTGCTACCGCCTTCTCCTAGCTTCGTCATCGGCACTGTCCCATATTATCGAGGATTAACGCTAGGATCGCATCGACTTTGCGATTTGCGCAAAGAAATTCCTCGCCGCGCTCCTTTTTCCTAACTTGTCCAGAGATGGCTTTCGGCGAACTTTATGAACGCCTTAAGGTCCTCCTCTCGCTCGTGCGACCAGAGAAGACCGTACGTTCTATAAAAGTCCATGTCAGCAACTTGCACAAGATTCACAGCTGGCGTCCCGAGGCGGGCCGGAATGAAAGACAAACCTACTCCAGCGGAGACGAGAGCAAGCGTCCTGTCTAATTGAGAAGTTCTGTACACAACGCGTATTTTGACGCCGCGTGAGATAAGCGCGTTGCTCACGTCTTGGAATTTGTCGTGGCCGTCCCTGACGATAAATGGCTCGTCGTGGAGATCAGCCAGCGTAACGCATTCCCGTTTCGCCAAGCGATGATCCAACGGAATGGCCAACACATAGGGCTCTTTGAAAAGAACCCGACTTGGGAATTTTGCAGCATTATCGTCAAGGATAGTGAGTACAGCATCAAGCTGCTGTTCAGCGAGCAATTCTACAAGTTGCTCGTATGACCCGTCGGCGACTTCGATCGCCACATGGGGATTGATGCGCCGAAATGATACCAGCAGATCGGAAACACGGCGATTGGAAATTGATTGCAACGCCCCGATTCTCAATGTATTCGGCTTAGCAATGATCGCAAGTTCGCCTTTAATTTCATTGCATATCTGCAGAATCGCCTCGCTGGCTTTCACCAAACGTTCTCCCGCTGCTGTTGGAACTACGGGAATACGCCGCCGGTCTAACAATTTTAGGCTGAATTCTGCTTCAAGCTTGGCGATGCTGATAGATATGGCAGACTGTGATACGTGCGCGCGCTCAGCACCCTTCGTGAAGCTGCCTGTTTCGACAATTGCGACGAAATGGACTAGCTGATAAATTTCCATGAGCAGTATCTGCCGCTTCCGGCACCGTTATTTGGACTGTGGCTTTCGCTGCGAACCAGAAGCTTCAGCCAAAACGTGAGCCTAGGAGTTAATCCGCCGGATTCTGAGTTCTTAACATTCTGGAACCAGACAGGAATCACAACAATGAGCGCAAAAGCACTCGCGCCCTAAGTTTTACAGTAGGCGGAACGTACCACAATGCTGAACAAGGCTGCGCCTATAAGACTCCAAATCTCTAAGGTTTTCCCAATTGGCGTTCCAACCGAAAGTGGAAACTGGGAGACATAGGTTTGGCCCTGGATCAGTGGGCCTGAACGCGTCCTTGAACGGAGTTGAGCAGCCAATGCTCTTTCTGGCAAAGGCCGCTCAACGTTTCTCCAAAAAACGAGCGGGTTTTAAGCCGCGTCTTCAATTTCGTCGAGCAATTCAATCAAGCGGCCCACCTGTTGCAGCAGAATGCCTGCGACACCGAGGCCAAACCAAACGCCGATGACGAATGACCAGTGCATCCATGCTCCAAAAAACTCCTCCCGAAACCAGAAGGTGTGGCCCCATTCATTGAACCCGACAGCGATCATCAGCATAGATGGACCGACCACAGCCAAGGTCAACGGTAGCGAAAAGCCCTTGGCAAAAAGAGGCAATCTGGTCCTTGCGTAGAGCCAGGCAGAGCCACCCAGAAGGATGAATGCGGGGAAGCAGAAATAGAACTCGATGATATGACTTGCGGTGAACGGCGTGTCCCGGACGGAGGCCTGGTGCCAGGAATTGTCCTGTTCAGCGAAGAAGCTCCCCGCCCAATACACGGCGAAGGTGTATATGCTGATCCACATCGTCATCGTAAAATAACGCGTGATTTCCTCTTTCGGCGTGATCGCGTCGAGATTGCGGTCACGGGTGAACCAGAGATAGCCCCATAGGGCCGGGAACACCACCGCCTGCGCACCCAATTCAATATACAACAATCGCATCCAATACGTTTTGAATTCCGGGTCGCTGGAATCAAGACCCGTCAGAAGGCCGAATTCGCCTTGATAACAGCGCAATCCAACGTAGATGACGGTTAGGCCCGCGAAGGTCAGCAGATATGTATAGAGGTCCCTAAGGTACCAGGGTAGGCCTGATGTTTTAGGCGCAGCTTTGGCAGGCAAGGTGCCATGTGATACGACGGACATTGTGATTACCTTTCATGTGCATGAATGGAGCTGTGAGACTAGGAGGCTATACGCGACCGGTGTTTAGTCGAACTTTGGGATGACGGCGGTCGAAATGCTGGTTATGTGGCGATTGCCGGTTGCGTCGATAAGGAACAGGAGACCTCCTAGTCTGCTGTCCGTATCGCGAATAAGTCCGTCCAGCCTCTGCGTTGCCCACAGGGCATCTGTCGCCGTTAGGCGGAGGGTCCGGCTCTCCCCTGCTTTTATCGGATCAGCGGAATCGATGTTCAGGCCTTTCGGGGCGACAAGGGTGTCATCATCAATACCCTGACTGGCATTCTGATTAGCCAAGTCTAAGGCAAGGTTGATGAAGCGCACATTAGCGGATGCAAACTCCTGGATCCGGACGGGTTGATCCGAGGCATTGTGAATTTGCATCACGATGGTCATCGATCGAGCGGGGACGCTGTACTCGGCTCGTTGAACTTTGACCTGGACCTGTCCAGTGTTAACGAGCGGAGCCAGCGGCTCGATTTGATCGAGCGCGGTTTGCAGCGGAACGGTGTTGGGATATTGGCTATCCGTCATCGCTTGCGCCCCGAATACAACCAACGGCACGCCCGCCAGGATTGCCGCGGCGATGATCCTGTCGAGGCGTGTGACCAACGCATCCCCTTGGCCTGACTGAAGGATCTTAAAACGCGGAATGAACAGCGGCCGCCTCACCCACCAAAGCAGCCAAGCCGCCGCAAGCGCGAACCAGAACGCGTGCCAGCCGATGCCGTTGGCAAGACCGTAGGTCTCCATATCGATTATGTCGCCATTAAGCGTTTTCACTGGGTTGGTAAAAGCCGCCGGAACGCCAGTGACTTCGATCCAGTGTCCTGGACCCATGACGGGGCCCGCGTCGTGCAAATTGAAGAAGGGATGGAGATGGTAACGGCCGGGTAGCCGCGCCTTCAGAACGAGCTTGAAGTCGTAATCGCCGCCCAGCTTCAGGGCTGCGGAACCGGTCGTAGCTTGCCCGTTCACGTAACGCTCGGTGCGGATAAACACGGGTCCCGGCGACGAGACACCGAGATAAGTCAAATCTGGTTTGGGCACGGCGCGGGGCCAGTCCTCGGCGACATGGAACTTGCCGGTAATGACCACTTCGTCGTTGACCCTCAGTTTGTCCTCGGACCATCGCACGTCGTACCACTGAATTGTGCGCATGCGGATGAACGGCTCCAGGGACTTGTCGCCATGGGCATAAACAGCGGTCGGCGCAAAGGTCAGGCCAAACAACCCCAAGCAGAAGATGCCCAAAAAATTCTTCATGGTTTTCGTCATGGCTGCATCCCCCGCTCAGATATCCTTCACGTATTTGGTGGTCGCAAACGCCTTCCCGATATACCACCAGAGCGGGTACATCAAAGTACACAGGAAGGCCGAAAAGACAGCCGACAACGGCGTAGCGTATTGACCATATGTCCTAAGGGCGCCTCTTTCGACAATTCGCAAATACTCGGGCATGCTGGCGCGGATGTATTGGAAGCCGAACAGATCGGCGATGGTCAGCTGAGCGCCATTGTATTCTACTGTCACGTAGAACATGCCGAAAATTGACCAGTTGCTCGGGTAAAATAACAGCGCGAAGGCCATCCCGCCCAAGATGCTGGTCACGGTCACGCTATTGGTCAACATCAGGATGGCATCGAGGACCAGAGCGCTCGGCAACATGGTTGCGGGCAACACTTCGTTGATCGGGAAATAATTCCACAGGTGATACGAGAAGTATCGCGCGATCCAGGCCCCAATTAGAAGACACGAGATGCAGAGCGTGGCGCCCATTGGCAGGCGGAAGCTTGTCCAAAGCACCGCTTGGGCGGCCGCTGGGAAGGTAATCAGTAGCACTGGGGTGACAAGCGGCCACCATTGCCGGTCCTTCCAGTCCAACCAGAAGTCCCAGTCTCCCACCGTCAGCATCATATGCAGATGGAATATGCCCATGAACAAAAACAGGGCCAGCACTAGAATGAGATAGTCATAAGCTCGGGCAATCCTCGCTTTTTCGCCGGTGTATGCAATGACAACCGCCGCCTCGCCGGTGCGCCCAGTTCCAGTTACTAAACTCATATCATTTACCTCTTTCCCTAGATTTGCTGCGCGCCGCCGCAGGCAGGGAAAAAGGCCTGACTTTCTGCTCGGCGCGACCTGTAATACTTAACCAAGACAGAAGCAGCAGGGAAATTGATTGATTCAATGCGGGAATCGTTCTGAGCAATAGTCCTCCCGGGCGCTTGGCTGGCTCGTCTCAGAGTCACGCAACCGTGATTGCTTGGGAAATGTCGGATGATATTTGATCGGCCATGGGCCTTTTATGTAGATAAATAAATAGCTTAATTCGTGGCGGAGGGAGCGTCTACTTGATAATACTTACATTTGTTGTAAGCGCTAGAAAACAAAAAGAGATTAACCATTGCCTGAAATATTTAATACTGTAATTTGTTGCCGCTTGTTGCTATTATTGCAAAATAATCCCGCTCTCGGCTGCAGCCATTGCGGCCTATGACAAGGCCTGCAAGCTATCGGGCTGGCTCAACAGCGATTTTGCCTTTCCGAATGATGCGACGGGCGCCAGGCTTTCCGAAAATGGGTTGTTGGCCGTCATCGATCGCATGGGGCTCAAAGGACAGGCGACAACACACGGTTTCCGGGCTTCCTTCCGCACGTGGGCGCTCGAGCAAAAGGCGTTCCCATGAGAGCTTTGCGAAATGAACCTCGGCCATACGGTCGGCTCAGAAGTGGAGCTCGCCTATCAGCGCGGCGACGGCTTCCAGAAGCGCATTGCGATCATGCAGGCATGGGCCGGCTACTGCGATCGTCCTGCGGGTGACGCCAATGTTGTGCCGATGCGGGGCGGGGCGTGACGGATTATTGGACCGGGCGGCTGTTAGATGCCATCGAGAAGCTGCAGGCTCATGCCAGGAAGATACTCTATGACGACAATGCGGCCTATGACGAAGTGGAGGCCGACTTTCAGGAATATCAGACCCTCCGGCATATGGATGGCACCGAAATCCATCTCGATCAAATCGTGGAGCTGTCGCGGTCCGATAGTCCAATAGGACCAAAAACGAGAGGGTTTCTAGCCGATCTCTTCGACAAGAACGCATCAACGAGATTTGTCGCTGTTCTGCATATGAGGAAGCGCGACCGGCCTTGCTCAAGTGGCGGCAGATACAATTTGGAGCCTGGCATAAAAAAAGAGGCGGCAGTGGATACCCTCATGAAAAGACATGGAAAAGCCATTGTTGCGGAAAACCTCACCCTTAATTCCGACAATTTCTCGTATTTGTTTGGCTATCGACCACTGAACTTTGCGGCGATTTCAGCCAAAGCTTTGTTGAAAATCGCTTATTGCCATCAACGTAGAGCAAGGGGTTCAAGTGTTCTCACCAGCCCGCTGTCCTCCTGTTGCGACAGCACTGCTTCTGATTGCAGGCGCATCTCTCGTCTATTTGTTCTCCACCGCGGACTCACGGGCCGAAGGTGCCTCCGCCAACTGCGCAGACGCGTTAGAGCTTGCAGTTTTGGCCTCGCCAGTCGCCCCGTGGAGAGACGCGCCTTTACGCGTGCTCGTCGTCGCGGAGAAGCCGCTTGAGGGCGAACTCTCGCTAATCGCACCCGATGGAAGCGTCGCGGCCAAATCGCACAACCGGCACGGCGGACCGCCCTACTTCTGGTACGCCGAAATTACGTCGCCGACCGCCGGGATGTGGCACGCGACGCTCGCGCGCAACCAGGCATCGGCGTCGTGCAATACGATCACGCGCGAAATCGCAGTACGCAACGAAAAGCCGCCGCCGCTGCGCGCGACACCGGGAAGCGTCTGGCCATTGCGCAATACATGGAATCGCGCGACGGAAAACCTGTATTCGGCATGGATAGAGAAGCTCTTCGATGCGCCGCTCGACGTCGAGCAATCGTGGCCTGCTTTGGACAAGGTTCTGCGCGATCGGTCGCGCAATTTCCTGTTCGACTATTTGGGCCTCAACGAGGACGAGATGGGACTTATCCTTAGCCCTGACTGCGCCAAGCTTCCGTACCTTTTGCGCGCATATTTTTCCTTCAAGATGGGGCTGCCATTCGGTTATTCGAAGTGCACACGCGGCGACCGCGGCAGGCCGCCGAAGTGCTACGAGTGGTTCAACATTCAGCATCCCGAGATAACCCAGCCGTCGCCGCCTGCACAAATCAACGCGTCCGCCGCCTTCACCCCAACGCCCATACCCAACCCTTTCCAGCAATTGTTGTCCCGGCCGATCGCAGCCCCGGCGATCCCGCCCGCTCCAGGGACCGCACTTGCGCCGAAGCGACTGGGGCTCACAGCGTCGTTCGGTGAATACGTGCAGACGGTCTTCAACGCCGTTCAGTCTGGAAACGGGCGAACGCTGGCGAGCGATGATAGCACTGATTTCTATCCTGTTCCGCTCACGGTGA
>Ga0123355_10004603_pt1 | contig 20057 bp, 10 predicted proteins | sample TergutEmb28metaG_3_FD_89872 | JGI IMG/M metagenome (GOLD analysis project Ga0123355, IMG submission 89872) | Embiratermes neotenicus P1 segment gut microbial communities from Petit-Saut dam, French Guiana - Emb289 P1 | ecosystem: Host-associated > Arthropoda: Insects > Digestive system > Gut ...
CAGTGCTGTACTAAGCACTTAATGTAAAGCAATATCAAGCAGCATCCCTGCTTTATACATTACAATGTATAAGAGTTTATTGTGTGACCACAATGGTCTAGATGTTGATGGCATCCCCACCAACATACATCAAGCAGCATCCCTGCTTTATATATTACTTGTGTGACCTCAATGGTCTAGATGTTGGTGGCATTCCCACAACATACATCAAAGGGCATTCCCCATATCAGATTGTGATTACCCTGAATTTCAGTAGTGTATAACTTGCTTGCCACTAAGGCAATTAACATAACTAGTTTCATGTTTTTGTGAGTGTGTTACTTTACTCCTCCCTTAGACATGATACAGCACGTCATTTACTATTACTTCAGTGTTTGTGTTCCATGTCCCCCTGGGGCATCCACCCAACAAGTGTTAGTGTTGTTAGAGTTGTGTTATATAGGTCACTTTGACTCATAACTAGTCAGTGGGCTTGTTTACCACTACAGTAACTTTTACAAACAGAATAACTTTACAAATTCACTACATTATATTCAGAGTAATCACAATACATAGTGCCACCACATGAGTGCACTACATTTATATTCAATGTAATCCTTTGTATAATAACCAGTTTATGTAGCAATTCATATTTTAGAGATTTAAGTAGAAATTAAAAATTGCTTCGACCAGCATCATCACATTGAGTAGGGTAATTTGTATTCATCCAAATGTTCCCCCGAACCAGACGGGCGCGTACAGGTATGGATAAGGGAATTCCTTTTAGGTCGCACGCAGGAAGTCAGGGTGAGAGGGCAGCTATCTGCAGAAGTTAGAGTAAAGTCAGATGCACCGCAAGGAAGCCTATTAGGTCCTCTTCTGTTCCAAGCATAGGTAAATGATATTTGGAGGAATATGGAATCAACTATTAGACTTTTGCTGATGACTGTGTAATTTACAGAAAAGTTATAATTAATGCAGACATCGAAAAATTGCAGAAAGTCCTGGACAGACTGGGGGAGTGGGCAGTGGGCAGTGAATATAAATCCAAGTAAAAGTAAGGCAATTCTCTTCACGAGAGCTAGGGTAAAGGATCCACTAAATTATTCTTTAATGGGCACGTTAAAACCGGAAGCGAGCAGTTGTAAATATTTAGGAAAATTCTTAGGCAGCGAATTAATTTGGGCGTTTCAAGTTAAGTATGCGGTGAAAAAGGCTTGGAAAGCACTACATTTCACAATGCGAATACTAAAATAGGATAATAGTAATACCGGAAGTTTAACCTACATGTCACTTGAACGTCCCATTCTTGAATATGGGGCTTCGTGCTGGGATCCGTACAGGGAGGATCAAATAATTGCGTTGGAAAGGGTGCAAAAGAACGGGGTCAAATTTGCACATCATACGAACAGTCCGAACTGGGAAAATTTGGCATCGCGTTGAAAGTTATCACGCATATGTGCACTCTTCAAAGCGTACTTTTGGGAACACACGTGGAAGCCTATTGGTGACAGCTAACAACTGCCACACTATCTGAGCAGGGTAGATCATAAAAGGAAAATTAGAAGTAGGACACAAAGTGCGGATATAGGGAAATATTTTTTTGTAAATAGGACCATCCAACACTGGAACCAGTTACCGGCAAATGTGTTAGGATCTCTCCCCTGCAAACCAATCACTTTTAATAGACGGTAAGGAAAGTGATAATTGAGTTGAATTAAAAGGAAGTAAAGTGTGCTGGAAATCATCGAAAATTGTAGACAAGCGGAGACTTGTGAAGTGAAATGTGTAAAGTTAAGTGAAATTTTATCTAACGTGGAGTGTAGCGTAGTGCAATAAAGTGAAGTGAAGTGAACGAAGCAAAGTGAAGTGGAATGAGGTGAAGTGAAGTGCAGTATAATCAAGGGGTGGAGGGGGAACGAGTCTATATGGAACAGGTTTATAGGAGTAGTAAGTGATGATTAGAGAAAGACTGGGGTGAAAGCGTGAGTGAATTAATGATTGAAAAAAAATTACAAGGAACTGTACACAGTACTGTCTTGCTTGTGTGGTTTTACCTTTTGTACTTGTTGTATTCTAATTTGTCTCGTTTGGTTTTTTGCTAGTTTTAAGTTGTCTTTTGTGTAATTGTTTGTTGACCGTGTGTATTGTTGTAGTTGACTTGTGTGTGTTGTTCATATGATGTGTATTTTTTGTACTGTGTGTGTATTTTTTTTCTAAATTTAGCTGCCGATCTGTTGGCTAGTAGTTAGTATTCTATGCTAATTACTGCACAAAATCTCCTAATAATTCTAGAAGTAGCAGTAGCAATTATCCAATCATATGTATTTGCAATCCTAAGAACTTTATATTCTACAGAATTTAACTAATGTCAATACACGAAAACCACCCATTCCATATAGTAAATAAAAGACCATGACCATTCACAGGAGGCATTGGAGCAATAGTTACTTTAATAAGAATAATTAAATGATTTCACCAATACGACGACAGATTATTAGGATTCGGAGCAATTATTACTGTACTAACTATAATTCAATGATGACGAGACGTAACCCGTGAAGGAACTTACAAAGAGTTGCACACAAAAATAGTAACAAAATTATTACGATGAGAAATAATCTAGACCATTTCGACACAGGTTTTTCTTGGTTTGCCTATGCCTATAAGCAAATGCCGAGATTATTCCCAAGAATCAAATTTGCAATACTTGCTTCTCAATTAGCCCTTCCGAATTGAATTTAGTAGTAATCAATTTCATATTTTGTTTACATGTAAAATAACCACTGCCCCGGGTAAAAACCCAATTGCATTAAATAAATATTATGATACAGTTAACAGTGTAGCTTGTGTATTTGTAACATAAAATTACAATTATATTACAAGGAACAATTACAATTGTGTTACCATAAGGGTGATAACAGAACAATCCACAAATTTGTGTTAATGTACGTCAATTGAAAAGCATAGCGAATTCGTCTGTAATCTATGCCACTACGGCACATCTGAGTTTTTGTTACGCACGAGGCAACAACTGCTCCTATTACTTATTACCTAATACTTAACAGTGTCAAACGACTGCAAGAAATATTAACAATTTCTGGTGTAAAAAATTATGTTATTATTGCTTAATAAAAAACTAAATTTCATTTACATTTACCGGCATTTAATTGTTAATAGATGACTTATATTCATGCTTCTAGGTCCCTCGATAATAACACTGCATTTACTTCAAAAACGTACAGTCTAATTCTATAAGAACAAATGTGATCAACACTACATTTTTATAACGAACAAGCACGTCCTTCCAAACGAAGTTGAATTGGTATTCTTAAATTGATACGAAAGGAACTTAAAAATTATATTCTTTTATGAGAGAAAGACACATCAGCTGATTTATATAAGTTAAATAAATCAATTATAATAAGTAAAGAAATGCAAAACAACGGAAATTTCCTTCCAATATGATATTTTCTATAAAGTTACAGAAACACACAACATCATACTGACTACCCTCAAAGAATACCACACATGACAATTTATTACAGTGCAGTATTATTGCCCGCAGTCACTATATCTTCATACAGAAAATAAAGCCAACTATCAACATTGTATATACACCATAACGTTTAAAGAATATGCCCAAAAAACCCAAGGATATTACGTAAAGTTTTTGTTACATCCTTAAATTTAATTCTTCTTAAATATTGAAATTTATCTAACAGCATGTTAAACAATTGTAATATGACGCATCGTGACCAACAAATATGTCAATTGTACATGTTTAACTTTATAAAGCTTAGCCTGAAGATGGTTTTGGTTAAGCGAACCGAAACATGTGGATGAAACCATTTGATTTTTAATATAATAATAAATTAAAGATCTGTCAGATTGCATTTTAGGCATTTTATATTTCTAATTGCAGTGTAGGACTGACCAGATAACTGCTGATTTTCTTTTCGATAAAACCAGGTTTTTATGAATTGATCATAACCAGAAATCACCTGTGTTTCATTCCTTTCAAAACAACCTCCCCCATAATTATGCAATATGTCGTTCTTCCAGTTTGCCTAACATAATTCAGATATGTGACATCCTGCGTTATTACATGTTTCGATTCGTAAACAATCACCATTCGTTAATTATTAAAAAAAATTAGAAAATTCATCACTTTGGTTTTTTCGTTATTCTTCAGTGAGTGACTCTTATTTAAGTTTTTATGAATTGACTGATGATGATTCCTTACGACCCAAATATATAGCAATGTACAGTGCCATTTGCTGAAATGAGTGTGACTGAAGTGTTTGTTTTCACATTATGCCTTAATATGACAGTTAGTCATAAAACAAAATCTGAATTATTGATATGTTAGTCACAGAGCGTAACGGTTTCTTTCCGAATATGCGCTAAATGTTGCAGAACTTTATATGTCGTGCGAGAGGAAAAACTTTGATATTGTTTCTCCTTCAGAAATGAACTGTAACAGAAGAGTAAGTATATAACAGTCAGCTTATCTTACTTGGGGCAACCACACCTACGTGTATTATATGTATATTTACGGTGAAAAGAACTCGACGATTTTGGGTTCCTGTTTTGCACAATTTACGTAATGTTGTTATTTAAAATTTGTGACGAAGTAATTATTTTACTGCTAACCAATGAAATGTCTGTAATTAACCTTTTGGTGCCGGAATTATTTTTTAAATTTTAGCACACCTGTATATAAAATGTGAATAATACACGAACCAAATAAGTTAGATTTATGAAACAAACTGCATTTTGAAGAGGAGAAAACGCGGAGTATATACCACGTTTAAAATATTCAGTACCTATATTTATTGAATAAATATATAAAAAGCAACGTTTAGAGGTTAGCTGGGCGGTGCGACCACTATAGGGGTCGTTAGGCTTCAAAGGGTTAAGCGGGAGTTGGAAATTAGTATAAAATGTAATTGTTTCGATTCTAACCTGAAATTTGTTTAACTACTGAGAATTTGAATTTACCTGCACATGTATTTTAAACGAATCTGAATAGGGCTCTTAAATCAGAATATATTAAACTGAGTTGTTTAACTGAAGTGCTTGTACTGTTGTTTAATTCACTTGTTTATTCTGCAACACAGCGAAATTTGAAGAAGCGTTTTAAGTTTTGACGTGTGACTTGCCACAGAACCGCTAGGTTTTGGGATTGAGAAGTTTGACTTTACGTGTATATAACGAAAAACCTACAGGGTTTTACACTAAGCGTATCCACAACATGATACTTCTTCTTCGGAAATACGTCATTAATTTTGAAATAATTTTACCTTGAAAAAATTTAGCAAAGTTATTCTAAGCCATTGGGTGGAAGCAATAATAGTTCTTAAATATCTCAATAATATAGAGTGCTCAAGTGATCTTCCATGCTGCAAGCCGATATGTTCACCAGTCTTGATATTACATTAAATAATTCAAAGTGACCTGAATGGTTCGTGGGGGAAATTTTTAATTTTATATAATTTTCACATATGTGTGCATTCTTTAATTGCCTATCAGGTCTTTTCGGCCTGAGTTTTTGATAACAAAATATGCTGACATATTTTGATTTGTTAGGCACATACTGCGAATAAACTATTGTGAAATACAAGAGTAATTAAAGACACTTGCCTCTTGAATCCAGTGATTTTTTCCTTAGCATAAAACTGCAGTGACATCTTAAGCTTTACTTATTTCAAAAGGTTAATATGAAGTTATGTATAGCCAGTAGATACTAGAATTTCCCTACCCGAACTGACCAAAACGGGAACCCCTCTTCTTCCAAAAAAAAAGGGAAATCCGTTATCTTTGCTGGGGTAAATAGACCAGGTCGTGGTGTTAATTTCCCAAAATTACCATTTCGGAGATTAAAGAAAGCGTAGAGCTATAATTGTACTCCAGTTCTGGTATTTCATTGCCACTTATGGGGTGAAGTTTAGTTATATAATTGTGCAGTGTTTATTGAACTATGAGAGTAATTAATGCATTTGCTTCATTTTTTAAATAAACTGATTATACAAATTTTTAAACTTATTGCTGTAAGCCTATTGACTGCTTAGGTAATTTACCTCAGTGTTGTACGAATTTGAATCTGAAGACGAACCGAACGAAATTCTGACAATTAAGTGTACAGGCGACCAGAATAAATAAATACCCTAAAGTTATATCGAAAGATAAATCACTTTCTGCCAGGTTAAAACATAAATAAATATTTTACTGAATAGCACATGGGAAGAGCTTAATTCGAAGGGCCTCTGAAAATTACAAGTTTCATGCACTGGAATGATTCAGTAAAATAGCCTGGTTAGTCTGGATGACGTTGAGTGGCATTTAAAAATAAATAATTCAAAATTCTCCTTACACTTTCAGTGTGAAACTCAGGACCTTAAGACTCGTATAGGAGAATTAATTCCACAAATCCTTCGCCTTTAAAAACAGGTAACTTTAAACTGTCTAAACCTAAGCTATAACAGGTGGGCTTAGATCAGTGTGTTTCTACAGAGAGAGAGAGAGAAGTCACTATGCAGTATTCGTCATCTTAGGCAGCAGCTGCTTATCAAGTGATTGAGGTAAGTCTGACGGAATGTTTGTGAAACACGCGTTTAATATTCTCATTTGCAATGACGGGGACTTTGTGAATGTAATCTTAATATTCACCGTTCACTGGTCACTCTAAGCCTTATTCTGTATCCCTCTATTTTACAGTTACAATTCTTCAACACACACTTCTTGAAATTTAAATTCTTAAATTGCTGTAATGTTCATTATTCGTGGCCTTTAACAGTATTTATTATTTTTCTTCTTTATGTGTCTTACACATATTGTGTTGGATTTATTTTCTCTTCTCAATTTGTAGCTTGATTTTGTAACAATTTTCTTACTCCCTCTCTCTTTTAATTGCAATCTAGTTTTGTCAGCATTAGGTGATTCATTTGATACGGCTTCATTATCTTTCCAGTTTGCATTTCGATTAGTTACTGTTATCATTATTTCACCAACGCCATTTGTATCTACATAAGACTGCATGATATTTAATATTTTATGTATAAACTTTGTTCATTTCATTTAAAATTCAAGATACTCTATATTTCGTTTGCTAACCATCCTTAAGTCTATTCGGTTACTAAGAAATATGACAAACATAAATTGCCACAGATTAACAATGAATCAATAAAAAGAGATGCAAGGATATTGACTTGGAAATGGATGTAAAATTAAATATGCCATTTCGACTTTCTCCTTAAACAAAAAGAGAAATAGCTTCAGTCACAATTTTGGAAAACCGTGATGCTTAATTCCTTATGTCATAATGATGCAGAGTTAAAGCTACATAGAACAAATTACTAAGTTCAGATTCAATGTGGACCTGTGTGTAGAGGGAACTGAGGGCTTAATAATGTATTTAAATTTGTTAGAAGGCAGTGACAATCGCTTTTGCAGACCTGCCAATATTTAAACGAAGACCAGAATATAGAATCAAATAACAAATTTTATATTTTACAAAATATTTCTTTGCTTCTTCTCCGTTGAATTTTGCGTAAGGGTAAAACAGAAAATTTGGTTGGTATATTTTCAAGCTTACACATTACTCTATAACATGTTCAACAACTGTGTAATTATACTAAAATGAACAAACTATTAAACCAAGAGAATTTGATGAATTTATTCGTCCAGTTGAAATACTAGACCTAATTTCTTCTCAAGTAAAATATTGTTTATTTTTCTTTCGTGCGTAGGAAAAGAATAGATTTAGATCTCGAAACCGCAACAATAATTCTTTTTAATGAAAACAAAGTGATAAATTCCTTTAAGTTCCAAAACTGTTTTTTTCTAAAACGACACAAATTAGGCCATATTTACAGGAAATGTAAAATATAAGATAAGCATATCTTGCATAATTAATACAAAAATATTTTCTCTCTAGAATTATGAATTGAAATTTGATATTATGCACGAAAATGAGGTTAGAAAAATAGTGTGACTCAAATGGAAAGTCTTCAGAATTACATTTTATACACATTTACTAAACCCGCTTAATTACAAGCATATCGTTGGTTATGAGTAAAATAACTAATTCGTCATAAAATATCAAACAATAAAATTACGTAAATTTTACAAAACAGGAGCCCACAATCACCGAGCTTTTTTCTCGACACATAAGCATATATTACACGCACGTTTAGCTGGATTAAGTAAGACAAGCTGGCTGCTGTATACTTACCCTTCTGTTAGAGTTCAATTCTGTAGGACAATATCAAAATTTCTGCTACAATTTAGAACATATTTAGAAAAAGCCGTTCCTCTGTGTGCCTATTTTATCAATAATTCAGACGCGGCTGTATGACAAGCTGTCATAATAAGACCTAATGTGAAAACAAAACAGTTGTTTCAAGAAATAACACGCTAAGAAACCGGACGTCCTTCCTTAAATACAAATTCTGATATCACAGTTTTAATCCTGCTTTAAATTTATAGACAAAATCAATATACAAAATTGTGAATGAAAGAGGCAAATGTTTCTAAATTACTCCGAAATAATACAACTTAGACATGTAGACGTCAAAGTTGGGTTTAAATCGTTAAAGATTTGGGTATATTTTCTTACACATTACAGTCTTAAAGAAAATAACAGGTTGGTGTGTGCCTGACAGAATGCTGTATGATGTAGCCCTGACTCTCGATTTGTTCCTAGGTGTTATCGGCAATGCTATAAGCGACTATTAGATTTGCATGTCTCTCAGTCCGCACGGAACTATTCGGATCTTTTGAGAAGAATTTTCATTATATTTAATTATACAATATTTGACAAAACGTTTTCCAAAATTCCAGTTTCTTTAAAATATTTCGAGAATAATTGGAATATTTGTTTCAAACTATACATATTTATGAAAATATTTCCCTAATATATTAACAGAATGAAAAATAATTCAGAAAAAACTAGTGAAGAAGTTCTATTTATATTTTATGATCAATAATTCTCTTCAAAAACTCGTGACGTTTATGAAATAAGGTGAAGTTTATATAGTAGAACTAGCTCAGTCAGTATAGTGACTGACTACGGGCTGGGCGGTCCGGAATGAATCCCTGTGAGGACGAGTTTTTCCGCCCGTCCAGAACGGCACTGGGGACACAGAGCCTCCTGTACAATGGGTACCGGATCTTTCCCAGTGGTAAAGTGCGGCCGGGGCGTGCTGCTGACCACTCACCCCTTCTAGTTCCTCGGTCATGGAAGAGTAGAGCTACACCTCTACCCACCCTCTGGGCCACACGGTACCTGTAATGGGAAAATTTCAACTTTTTATAAATACGGTAGAGTCCGATGACAATACGTTACTGCGCATGCGCTTTCCACGCCGGATAATTAGGGTACAAATAAATACATTAATTATTTCGTCTCCAAAGAAAATTTTTGCGCGAACGTGTCTCATTATTACTTACTATATACATCGACTGTCTAGTTAGATCCTTCTTATCTAAAAATATTCTGCAGAATAATTATAATGTTTAGCTTGTAAGAAACAGCTGTGCAGTGTGGAGCGTGATCGGTTCACAGAATATGTTTTACCATTATGCGTCAATCAGTTTTCAGTTTACATTTTATGACTCATTTCTCTCCGTTACAGAGCTCACTTAAAATAAAAATAAAACAATAGAGTCAAACTCATTTCAACAAGTGGCACTGTACACTGCTACAAATTTCGATTTCTAAGGAATTATCGTCAGGCAATTCATAAAATGTCACTCACGGAAGAATAAAGAAGAAACTAAAGAACTCATGTGTTCAAATTTTCATTTTATTTGTGTAATGTCTACTTAAGAACCGAAACCTGTCATAATGCAGGGTGCCATTTATTAAACTGAGTTCTGTTTGAATGAATTGCTTGTGCTCTTGTTTTATTCACATTTCTGTTGGCTGTAACTCGAAGAAATTTGCAAAGTCATTGAAAGCCTCGAAATGTGTCTTGCCACAGCACCGCCATGTTGTGGGTTTGAGAATTTTGGTTTATACAACAAGAAAATGCAGACTTATTACACTACGCCTAAACCACAGTATGATATTTCCTCTTCGGAAATGCGTCATTAATTTTGAAATTATTGTAAACTGATATATTTGAAGAAAAATACAAGCTACTTGGAAGGCCCAATAACCACCCTATTTACACATCCCACGCTCAACAATATACAGTGTTAAAGTTAACTTCCATCCTGCAAACCGATATGATGACCTGCCTTAACGTTATATTAAATTATTCAAAGTGACGTGAATGGTTCGGGGGTGAAATTTTTAAATTTATATTTTATCCACATATTTGCGTCTTCTTGTACCGGCCTACAACTTTGGGTTTTTATATCGTGAATTTGTTGCTGAGGTTTTGTATCAAAACAATGCAGACATAGTTTGGGTTGTCAGTCATATAATGTGACTGGATTATTGTGAAATACAGCAATAGTTAGAGACACTTGCCTGTTGAATCCAGTGATTTTTTTATTTAGCATTAAATCTTCAGTGACTCGTTAAGACTTACTTATTTTAGAAAGGTTAATATGAAGTTATGAATAGCCAGAAGAGATTAGAATTTCTTTAACCGAACTGACCGCAACAGATTACCCTCAAACGCCAGTAAAAACGGAAATCAAATTTTTGCTGGTGTAAATCGGCAAGGGCGTGGGTTTATCAGACTCCATTATCATTTCGGATGTTAAAGTGTAGAGCTATAATTCTACTCCACTTTTCTTTCAGGGCCTGTCATAAGATGATAATATGTTATATAAATTTGCAGTGCCTAATTGAACTACGAAAGTAATTAATTATTTTACTAAATTTTGTAAAAATCTAATTATAGAAATTTGTATCCTTATTCCTGTAAGCCTATTAACTGCGTAAGAAATTAATCTCATGGCTGTAAGAAATTTAATCTGAAGACAAACCGAATTAAATTCTGACAATCACGTGAACAGGAGACCAGAATAGATAACAAAGCCCAATGAATCTCAAAAGCCAAATAACATTCTGTCATATTTAGAGACAAACAAAAGTTTTACTGAAGTGTAAAAAGGAACTGCGTGATTGCAACAGACCCTGACGTCTGTAAGGGACGTGCAAAGGAATGATTCAGTAAAGTAACATGGTTAGTCTGGATGACGCTGCCTTATGCTATCAGAAAGCAATTCAAAATTCTTCTTACACTTTTAGTCTAAAATACAGAGGCTCAAGGCTTGTATATAAGGATTAATTCCACTAATCATCCGCCTTTAATTGCAGGTGTATTTAGTCCATCTGAACTTAAGCTACAATCCAGGAATGTGCGCAAAATCGTGTGGGCATAGTTCAGTGTCTTTCTGTGGAGAGGTGGAGAAGCCACTATCCGTAGTCGTCAGCTTAGGCAGTAGCTGCTAATGAAATGACTGAGGTAGGATTGACGGAATGTTTGTGAGACTCGCACTGAAGATTGTTATTTGCAAGATGGGGAATCTGTGAACGTAATCTTAATATGCACTGGTCTTTATCCATACTGACCCTATAATTTGTTAGAAGTTGATCGGTATCTGCCCTCAAATCGAAAGCAGGAAGATCATCCGAAATGTATAGGCCTTGCCTGTGTGTATGTATATATATATATATATATATATATATATATATCACACCTCCCGAAATAATATTCTCCAAATATAACTAAATTTTCGAATGGATAATTTATGTTTTCCATTGTAACTTATGTGAATAAATAGATAGGAAAAAGAGTATAAGAAGTTAGCATTAAACTTCTTACATAGCAGTCAATAACACTGTGTCCAAAAGAGTAACCCTGAACAGCAGCATCGCCATTTGTGTCTTTATACTGCATCGTGTTGCGTATTACGTGAAGACCACTAAACTGTCATGTGAATGTTATTATGTAGGGCTACTGTGACACAGTTCCTTCTGACTGACAGTTTCCTTTCCACCACAATAAGTCTCTTAAGAAGACATTACGTGGAACATGCAAAAACATATTTGATACAAGCAAGTATTTCAATTTAAGATTTAAGCAAAACTAATAACAGAAAGCAATTTAAATATATGTCAATTGCTGTCTGCGACCAAAAATATATTTGAAAGTTTTATACCAAGAAGTTAACATGTACTTGTAAACAGGATGCGTATGTTGCCTTTTAGAAATTATCAGTTGGATAACAAATGAATTATTTGTAAAAAAACTGTGTCAAAATTGCATCTACTAAAACGGCGAAGACAAGGAAGGACGAGAGAGCACTCTGTTGTAAAAATAGATTATTTTTCATAAAAGACCATTTATTTGTTTCATTTCGTATTTATTCTTGTGTTTTCTAATATTTCAGAACACTTCTCTACAGAGAGTATTTGAACGTAAAAGGAAGGGTGGAAATTTCGTAATTAGCGGAAACTTAAATTGTGCTCTTTAACAAACAAAATTGCCGATCCCAATGGCCACTCGTTCTAAGGCGTGGGTCTGAACCGATTCGTTTAATGGGATTGTGGGTTCGAATACCGAAAAAAGAGCGAATGGTCTTCTCTTGTGATTATTGTGAGTTATAAGTTAGCTGTCTCTAATTCGGGCTGATCAATAGTCCAGAGGAGTCCTACAGAATGTAGTGGATTTGAATGTAATCACGTATCCTCGGTATGGGAAGCACATTGACCTTGGGGGATCTTGTGTCATAGTAAAGAAAACACACATAATTATGGAAACAAAACATTCTGGGAAGGAGATATGAAAATGGGTCTCTCGAATTAATAGTGTAAATAAAATCACTGGACTCTGTATTCAGTTACAGTTTTATGTTAAATTTGGAAGAATACGTGTGTCATTCCCTGGATGTTATGCATTATTACCTAATAATATAATTGTGACAGTGATTTTGAGTCACGTTTTAACACAGACGAGCGCAATACCTTGTAGTATTTATATGAAGGCCGCCCGGTAATTGGTGTTGTGGATGAAAATGGACTACAATTTAGTAGTCACAGTTATAACCAGAAGAAGGAACTGAACCCATTAATTTGCTACAGTGCGAATGATTTTTTCTAACTCCTGCTGTCTCCAAACTACACAAAATTCCTCCCTTTTTAAAAATCTTCTGATGATTATTGATTTCATTATATGAACCGAATCATGCTGAGGAGCTACAACTTTACAATTTATATCATCATCTTAATATGCCCATCCAAAAGTTACAATTAAACATTGTATTGTGCTTTCTGCCATATTTACTTCCTTGTTTCATCAGTTCAATTATGTGAAGGCAAATTAATTATGATGAATTTCGTAATTAATTGTCTGAAATACAAATATTCCATTCACACAAAATTATTTAATTACAAATTTAACTTACTAACATCTATTATGTTCAACTAACACAACGATAACCCGGCTGTAAGGCAGTATAGTAGAATATCAGTCCGACTAGCTTATAGTGTAGAATTGACCAGTTGAAACATGCAAACGACGTGATTACTTACTTTCTTACTCACTTACTTATTTACTTACTTTCTTACTTTTTTACTTACTTCTTTTGTTTCTTATTGATGATAAGGTCGCTATTTTTTAGGGTCTTTGTGATAAGTCTTTGGTAATTATTCGTGGGATATTTGTAGTTTTTGAAAGTTGTTCTCAGTAAGGATGTTGTGGACTATTTTGTTGTATTCGTCAGTGTACACGATGATGCATGTTTTACACTTATCAGTTTTGACTACCATTGCATTTTCATTTAAAAGTTTGTTATTTAGTTTATTTAGGATAAATGTGTGTCGTTTGGATGTTTCGTTGTTGTGATTGTCGGACGCGCTGATTTGTTTCAGTTTTTTGGTTGCCAGGATCCTAAATGGAGCTAGCATTTTACTGTCCAGCATTCTTACAGCTTCTTCTGTTTCCATTATTAGGTCGGTCCAGTATTTTCTCAGGGGTTTTTCGATGCTATTTAACAGTCCTTTAAGTAACGCTCTTTCTTCTAGAGAGAATCTTATGTTGGTTAGGTTGACCGTCCTGGTGTAGAATTGTGTGCGTTGGTGTTCGGTGTCTGTTTTTCTCTTGGTTTGTTTTTCCCTTTGAAGCTTGTCTAGTTTGCGCTTCAGGTTGTTGTAATGGGTTTCCATCTCCTTTGTTAGGTTGCTTATAGTCTATGGATTGTACAATGATGTGCCAAGTTCTTTGCCCGTTGTCTGCACATTTTAGTTGTAGATTAAATTACTGTTCTTTGAGTTTAATTTTTTAGTATAGAGGAAATTAATTTCTTGGTTTATGCGGTACTGGTTAGCTGTCCTTTGTGTTTTCTGGTATTGGGCCACCTTCACGTATCCCAGGTCCAAAGTCATAAAGATAACCAATCTCATAAAACAGACTGACAAAAAGATAGCCTTCAAAAGTACAAACACACTGCAATAACTGACCAAACCCAAAATCCACGACACAACGCAAGACCACGACAAAAGCGGCATATACAAACTGATATGGAAAACACGCAACAGGGTGTACATAGGCCAGACCAGTAGAAACCTGACACTTAGGTGCCGTGAACACATCCGTTACATAAAAAAATCCCCAGTGTGCTTATGCACTGCACATCCTGCAAAACATACATGAATATGGTTCCCTTGAAGACACCATGTCACTACTCAAAGCAATTCACAAAACCTCAAAGCTAATTCCCTATGAACAGTTACAAATCCAAGCTTTGCATCAAAACGGGAACCTCATTCCTGAACAAAACTCTGGCGAACAAAACCCACTATACCTGTTAGTTACCGACTACAGCCTTACGTAACCATCCGCCCACAACCGCGCCTACCACGCGACCCGCAAAAACCAATCCTGACCTAGCCACGTTGGAACCTTACGTAACTACCTAAGCTCAACCGATCAATAGGTATCATTCGTCTCGCACAAGCCAGTGCCGATCAGACCACGTTGGAGGGGAATAGCGGTACCAGTATGTGAGTACTTTATTAACTAACTCCATCAATTGCATCTTCCTATTACGCGTTTAACTATTCATATTTATTACCTAAGGAGTTTCTAACATTTAATTTTTAACTTAATAACTTCCACGATATTGTATACCTACACTTTTGTAAATATATTAATGTACAACCACCCATTATTACCAGAAGTTAACAAGCCTACAAACACTGTTCGTTCATTCTAGTTAACCCTTGCATTTTACAGTATGACCTGTACCGGAGGCTGCGATTACAGTTTTTATTACTCCTGATGATGGGAGCTGTGACACCCGAAACATATAGAGTAGCTTTGCAGTAAATAAACTTCTTCATACCGTTACATTTGGTTGAATATTTATTAAAATTGAACTTCTATATAATTTGAAGAAATGTGTCGTCATTCCCTGGCTATTAAGTATTGTGACTTAATAACATGAAAGTGACAGTGTTTTTGAGTCAAGTTGTAGCACAGACGGAAGCATCTCCTTATTGATTTTATATGAAAGTCGTTATATGTGAAATTATAGGGTATGCGAATATTGGTCTTTTCATTGAAAATCGAAAGTAATGTAATAGACACGGTTACAACCAGAAGAAGGATCTGAACACATTAATTTGTACAATTTAGAAGGATTTTTTCTAACTCCTGCTGTTTCCCAACTACCCAATATAAACCCCCCCCCCACACTTTTAAATAATTTCTGATGAATATTGTCTTCATTATAAGACCAGAATCACGCTGAGGCGCTGTAACATGATAATTTATATTATCCTCTTAACATGGCCGTCCAAACGTTACAATTAAGCATTTTATTGTGCTTTTCTGCAATATTTTGCTTCTTCGTTTTATTGCCTCAATTACGTGAGAGAAAATTAAACTGTAACGAATTTCACAATTATTTATCTGAACTAATTATATTTCACTCACACAATATATACAATATATATTTATATACAACTATGAACAGCATCCTCGTTAAAGTAGCCTACAAAACCTACCAGTGGAGTTTTGTGGTGATTTTAAGGTAATCACCGTTTTATTAGGACTGCAAGCCGGCTAAACCAAATATTCTTGTTTCCTGTGTGAGTGGGATAGCCACGCCAGAGGTACCCACTATTCTAGGAAACTTTGAGCCCACAGACAATCCTTAACACTTGGAATGAAAATTGTTATACATAAGTCTTTGATACAGTCAAGCAAAGCTTTACCTCCCCCAATATATATTTAATTGGGGCTTATGGAGAATTTTGTAAAAGTTTTGGTTGAGAAAGTACCTGCATTCACGTACTTACGTGAAGAAGGTCTTCCAAGCTCACTTACGAGAATGTAAAAGCAGATATGTTTATTGGTCCTCAAATCAGACAACTTTATAATGTTTAGCAGTCTCAAGCAGCGTTAAGTGACCAGGAGAAAGCAGCATGACAAACCTGTGAAAAAGTTTCGAATGGTTTTCTGCGAAATTGCAAAACTGCAAATTTCAGAGAACTTGTACAAGATCTGATGGAATATATGAACAGCTGGGGGGCAACATGTCGCTGGAAATGCACTTTTTAATTTCACATCTGTATTACTTTCCATTAAATTGTGTTGCCGTGAGAGACGAACATATCTAGAGTTTCCATCAAGATATTTCGGTTATTCAGCACAGATAAAAGCGAAATGGAACACTGCCATTTTAGGTGATTATTGCTGGATTATGTACAGTGGTGCTACTGAAACAAAATAACATCGAAAGTCCAAAAGGACACGTCGTTAAGGTCAGTAATTTTCTATAAACATCTGTTGTACTTATAACTGTGATAGTGATATTATCTCGGAAAACAAGAGCTAACAAATGAAACTTGGCCCCAAAATATCAAGATATTATGTTCACTTAACCATAACTTAAATCATACAAAATGTGTTGAAAAGTGTAATCGTCATGCATGCAAGTCTGAATGCATAATAAATGCCAGATAAGTTGCAGATCTTCATACAGGTTTCAGACAGAAAAAGACGAGCCAGTAGTTTGTGTAAACAGTTGCACGAATAATATGGCATCAAAGAACGGTCTGGCAAATGCCTAAATTATGTAGTTCAGCCTCGTTCCTTTCTCTGAGATCGAGGCAGCCACATAATTTTATTCTCTGCAGTATAAACCACCCTCAGCCGCAGAATATCTTACAATGTCAAATGCTACAAAATGATAGCAAGGCTACAATGTACCAGGAAAAAACACGGTTTTTGTATAAATTCGGGAAGCCACAATCACCTTAATTATTTAGCTGTTAAAATTTAAAGTAGTGCCCCCGTGACAACTAGTGCTGTATTAACGTCATTTCACAAACAAAGAGTTTGTCTAACTCTATTTGTGTTTCTAATTTTTTGTCTATATTTATATGTATGTGTTTGTATGTCTAATTGCGTTTGTCTATTTGTGTTTGTTTAATTTTGTGTGTCTAATTGTACGCAGCTATTTGTGTGTGCATAGTTTCGTGTCATTTTCTATGAGTCTATTTGTGTGAATAAATTTATTTGTCTAATTTTTGTGTCTAATTTTTTGTGCTAAATGTTATGTGTCTCTATATGTGGGGCTTATTGTATTTGAAATTGTGTGTATATAATTGTGTGCCTTATTGAATATATCTTATTGTGTGAGTCCAATTGTGTGTGTGTAATTGTGAGTGTTTAACGGTGCGATGCTGAAACTCAAGAATTAGATTGCGTGAGGAGGAAATAAGCTGAGGAGCTACAGGATAAAATAGACATATTTTTCTAATTTTGTAAGAAATTTTACATTTTAATACAGAAATTATTTAATTATTCAATAAATTAATTAATTATTTTCCCGTCTAATTCATTTTGAGTTCTTTCTAATACACCATAACGTTATGTGACACGAAATTTCGAAGTTATTTTCTAAAGGTAATGTATAAATTAACACTATCATTTCTGGGTACTAGAAAATTTAAAAAAATGAAGAGCAGTTGTCACAATATGATACGTGCCTGTACAGTTGAGAAAGCAAGATAGTCACTTTCTTGAAATCAATCATTACCTATAATAAATTGTCGTGTAAATAATCAGTAATCTCACTATAAGCTGTAGCTTCAATTTTTTCTTCCATTCCTTTCTGTTCACCATATTGTTTGGGGGGATTCTGGGAACTGGTGAAGTGCAAACATCATAAATGTTAGGTTCTGATTTTCCAGGTCCTCACATTAGAGAACATTTACAAATACATTCTTGTGGGATGTGATGTAGCTCACGTTTGTTGATAGGTAGACGAGCGTGGAGGATGATAATGCTGCCTTTATTTAAAGTTGCATTAATGCCTTGGATTCGAATTTCGACAAAAAAAATGTCGGAAATAAATAAGAAAAGCGCTTAACGATAAATTCTTCTGTAAAATAAAGTTTTATTTAGTGTAAAACAGTGAAACATTTCAACAAAACTACATACACTTCTTTTGTGTAGTACATGCCACGAACAAAATTTCAAACAATCTATAAATACATGAAACGAATATCAGTCTCAATTAATGTGTGTTTCACCAAGGATAATTTTCATTTTTTGTAACACGTACAAAACATATACTACGTAATTTTAAATTAATGCATTATATAATGTATAGTTAATAATAAATATAATATAAGTTAATCATTTGTTATAATATAGCGACGACATTTTTAACTAAGTATATAAGCCAATTTCTATTTTCAGTTGTTAAAAGAGTGAAGAAGTCATAATTTAAGTCGAAACATGCTGCTCAATCAGACATATTGTCTCTATCGTCCCTTAAAATTGCAATTGTATTCAGAATGATATTAATTTCATTCTTTCATATCTCTGACACAGAACGGAATATCACACGTAAAGTCCTGGAAATTTGTTACAAGAAAAACAGAGTTCACCGGTGCAGTGGTAACATTGGAATTGCGATCTGTACAAGAGCTAAACTGACAAAATTTTACACGATTTTTCTCAGGATTGCTATGAAGTAGACCTGAAATGGAACACGACTTGTTTACAACAAATTGATTCAAATTAAAATTTATTAACCACAAGTATATTTGACAAATTATTTTCTTTTTATCTAAGACAGGCGTCAAGTACACTTCAGGGAAATAAGCTCAAAAATTACACAAACCCCAACGATAGACATTGGTGTTAGGGAAATTTCTGTTCCCAATTTCTCAACACGTTAATGTGTGCAAATTAAGTTGTATGTACAGGGTGTTCACTAGGTGCATAAATTTGTGAGATTTCGGTGAGAACTTTGGTAACACAAAGAAAACAAAAATTAAACATCTACATGAACAACGGTACTGTTTTAATTCCAAATTAAGTATCAGAGAAATCCTGTGAGGAATTCCGCAATAGAAATGTGCGAACAGATACACTTAACGAATTGAAAAGTCAATTAGAAAAATTCTTTCAATTCATACAGAAACGGATAACACGGGGCAGTGTTAAAGGCTATTCGCCAGGAAAATTGAATCTCTTCTGGCTTTATCGAATTATATAAAATTCTTAATTCGAAATCGGCTAAATCTTAACAAGTTAATTTCAAATCAGTACACATTTAATCCCTACTCTGTGGTTAGATTACTATTCCAAATAAAAAATTGCTTGGGTTAATAATAAAAACAGTGGATAACTTGACATAAGGAACTGAAATTCTTCATTTCTTCTGTGATGTGTCAAATGAGCTAGAGACGGATTTCCCAGCTCTTTCATTCCTATCGATTATAGCCATAGACAGTTAAATATACAGCAGCTGGCAAGTGAAACGGCGGGCGATTTGTGGGTCACCAAGTGCTTTGTTAACTGCACCATGATTAAAAATTACGTAGCAAAAGACAGGTTATCAAATTCACATTCTTTTGTTTAATACGCAATTGTACAACAACTCGACCATAAAACAGATGGCACTGAGACACCAGCCAATCAAAAGTAGATAGAACGCAGGTTGCATGTGATACAGGTTGAAGCTGTAATATTCATCAAGCGGGTGAACTTTAGCTATTTTCCGAGCAATTATTTTAATTTTTTCCGTGGAGATGGCAATCCAGGAATTGTATATACCTGCTTCAACAACACGAGCAATAATTTCATTAACTCGCC
>Ga0123355_10004605_pt1 | contig 20050 bp, 11 predicted proteins | sample TergutEmb28metaG_3_FD_89872 | JGI IMG/M metagenome (GOLD analysis project Ga0123355, IMG submission 89872) | Embiratermes neotenicus P1 segment gut microbial communities from Petit-Saut dam, French Guiana - Emb289 P1 | ecosystem: Host-associated > Arthropoda: Insects > Digestive system > Gut ...
GGAGAGTATATACCATGTTTAAAATATTCAGAACCTATATTTGTTGAATAAATATATAAAATGCAACATTTAGAGGTTAGCGGTGCGGTACGACCACTATAGTCGTCGTTAGGCGTCAAAAGGTTAATATAAATACACAATGAATTAAAATAAGCAACTAAGAAGAACTTATAGTGAATAACCAGCTTAATATCACACCAAAACTCGGAATGCTGCCTCAGTCCCAAGTAATGAAATTGAGAAAGTGAAAATGCGTAGTTTAATTACATCATATTATTATTGTTGTTGTAATATACGATATACGTGTATTAACGCTCATTTTTAACTCTCAACTGACCCGTTTTGTTAACACGTAAGTAACTAACAACTGAATTACACTGAATTATTATGGATAATTACTGTACATTCGTTTATTTTTAAACCACCTCCAAATCAGGGGCAAACCATTTTAAGAAATTTTCTTATTCAGTGTTTCTCAGGACAAATTTCCCTATATTTTCACATAGAGATAGTGTACACGCCAAAGGCTTTTAATATGCGACAGAATTTGCGTCCTGCTCAAAGCCATTTTCTTCTTGTCCTGAAGAGAGTTAGAAAGAATACTTCGCATTTTTCCTTCCTACATTTTTTGCAGAGATGCCAAATTCTTTTTAAATGCTTTGCCAGACGTCTTGGGTTTTTGTGTATTCTTAATCATATTTGAGGCCGCGTTCCACAAAAATTCTTCTGGTTTGTATTGTACGGTTGGACTCTACATTTGCACCTTACTCCGCTGCTTGATGCAATATATGGGAACGCTCATTTCAAATAAATTTGTAGGTATTTGCAATGAAGCGTTTTAATCTCAATATCAACTTCTGTTTGAAAGTAGTTTATAAATATCAGCTTTGTACCTGTCATCATCATGAACACAATACACGTTTAGGTATAAAGCCATGTTTCATTAAAACCCAAGACGTTCTTGGCGTTTCCGTCCTTGTCTAGGTCGGCCCACATTCCGTCTTCCCTGAGGTTGCAACCTTCCGCAGACGATATCTGTTTCTTTCAGGGAATATCTCACGCTATTACTTGTATGATGCAATTTTAGATCTCCCAATACAATTTCCTGTTTTAATGTATTGCTGAAGCCGGAGTTTCTTCGGCTGTCTAGTGCTGTACAGCTTAATAACGGTCTTAAACTTCTCATTTGTATCGCGTATAGTATTATGGCTCACATTATATTTGCAGTCCAAATATCGCTGCCATAGCGCTCATTACTTAAAGGTGGATGAATCAGAAATTTCCTCGAAAGACGATTTCTTAATTTTGTTGTGTTGGCTATATTGCTTATTGTGCATACGGACACTTTTGGCCCGTTGCAGTTAAATGCGCTGATTATAAGGGAGACTTTATGGAAAAAGTGAGCCACCCTACACAATTAAATATATATATATTTTTGTTTGTTTTAAAACACTGTACTACGAATGTTCTCCGACTCACACGCGCGGTTTGGCTATATTTGCTGCTCATTGTCAACAACGCTGAAGAAAATATGATTCAAAAATTGACTGAAGAAATAGAATTTATTAAACAGGTTTTAAAGTTCCTTGCCAACGATATTAAGGACAAATGAAACAATAGAGAGAAATGCAATTTAATTTACACAAGGAAAGAAGTGAAGTTCAAGGTTGTTACTAATTTCTACAAAAGCCACTGCACAAACTGATTAGCACCAGTCGTAAAAACGCTACCATGTAACTCTTGTACAGTGTTGGACGGTTCAGGGGTCGAATCCCGATGAGGGTGAGACTTTCCATCTTCCTGCACAGGGGGTGCCGGGACATTCTCGGGGGTAAAGCGGCCGCGGCGTAGCTTTAACCACCCATCCCCATCCAGCGCCAAGGTTACAGAAAGTAGAGTTCTGCTTCTGCTGCCACTTTGTGCCTTCATGACAGGTCACAGGGTGATTTTACCTTTACCTTGTTAGGCTTTTACGTATTGCGCACTAAAGACTGACACGTCACTTCGAATTATAACAAAAGAAAACACTGACAGAGAACTGCTTGGCACTTACAGTTCGGCCGAGTGATGTCCAGAACATATTCCTTATAACACCATGAAGCAGGCTTTGCTCAAAACTGGAGGCTGTTTTAAAAATACCATACAATGGTGACAATTTCTTTTATGCAATAAAGCTCAAGACTTATGTAGTTACAAGATTTCCCTTGGGTCTTCCGTTTTACGCAGTCTGGCATAGTCCTTGCCTTTACGTTCTTCGTGTTTGTTTCTAATTATATTATAATTTGAAATTTTATGTCTGAAAGTCGAGTCTCCTTCTCCAGATAATCCAACGTGCTTTACTTTCAAATTTCTGCAGATTTCTTTCTATTAACGTGTTTGTTGTTTAAACTAGACACAAACACTTAGATGAAATATAAATTGCAGGAAAATCTCATTCCACAATTCTCTATATACATTTTACTACAATTCACCTAATGTTTTCGGTTTTTTTTTTCTGCTAGTGCCACTGCATTGGAAATGATATGTGTATTAAGAACAGTGATAAAATTGTAGGAAGCATAGTGAAAATCTTAGCTACTACAAAACCTATGGTTTCTTCTAACAGCTACATGATACCAAACTTTAGAGAGTGACAGACAAGTTAACGTCATACTGTACCTTAGAGAGGCAGAATGCAGACAAGGTAACAACATAATGTATCTTAGAGAGGCTGACTGACTGACTGACTGACAGACAATGTAAAATCATACTGTATCTTAGAGAGGCAGACTACAGACAAGGTAATATCATAATGTATCTTAGAGAGGCTGACTGGCTGCAGACAAGGGAACATCATAATGTATCTTAGAGAGGTACACTGACAAGGTAACATCATAATGTATCTTAGAGAGGCTGACTGACTGACAATTTAACATTATACTGTATCGTAGAGAGGCAGACTGCAGACAAGGTAACATTATAATGTATCGTACAGAGGTAGACTCTGATTATGCGGTATTAACTGAACGTCTGCAGCTTCTTTTGTTACTAAGCGGGGTTTGAGCTTCTTTTTGTGTTGTCAGAATTGAGTTCGGTCCTCGTTAAGTGACTTCTGGACCGGCAGGATCATTCAATCACTCTGTACCTGTGTCTGTCACTGTCTAAATAAGATCACTCTATGTTCTTAAGCAGACACCCTGCTCTTGTAATTCTGCTTCGCCCTGCAATATGGAATTTTATTTTTATTTCTTTCGGAGTTCACTTTCAGGCTTCTGTCAAAACTGATGTACTCTAAAATTAATTTCCTACCTGCAATGAAGTGGCAGGCAGAGATGTAAAGTGTCACCCAGTTTCGTAACACTTCGCAAATGACGCTTGCTCAAGACTGTATAAACTATATTCTTTACTAAAAGTGACAGTGACAACGTATTTTATTGCTATATAACATTTCTTTTCGGTAATTTTTATCTATGAAACACACCAATATCACAATCGATTAATACTTAGATATATTTATTCTTAGTTTATACGTGATTAAATGAAGGGATTTAATATTTTATGTGATAAGAAATTTTAGCAAAATTCATCAGGAAATTTAGATCACTAATTCGATATTTTTATACTTTTGGCTATCAGCACAAATTACAGGCCAAAGTCAAAATGCACTCCATTGGAATGTATTTATAGGTCACTTAAGTATATTTTTATTAATAATCATTTGTTCGCTTTGAACATATAGCTTTAAAATTCGTCTTTAATGTACCTGTACGCATCCTAGACAATAGAATTCTCACATGCACATTACGTTATTGACTGGCCACTATATTTCTTTGCTTTATACACAGCTGGATTGTAGACACCTGTCAATAACCTATAAATGAATCTATGTTGTAACAGAAAATAATTTACAGGCACACAATTATTCCTCTTTTATCTCCTGACATATTAATAATACTAAGACAGCTTACATAAATTTTGTAGTCTTCACCGAGATACGTAGTTTGTAAGATTCTGTTTTACAGTTAGTATGTTCTGAGAAAATCTTTTTGTTTGACTTTGAGTTGAATAGAAATTTTCTTAGACTGATACAGGCGAAACTTGAATTTACTTGACAAATATTAGTGTGGAACCCAGTACCAATTATATTAGAAACCAGTTCTTCAGTTTTGAAATCATGTTAATGCGAAATCCGGACAGGGTCATTGCCTACAGTTGTTGCAAATGACATTTATTTTCTCCAAGGTTAATTTCCCTCGACTCCTTGCCTCCTCCTGACGTGCGAATGGATTTCTTGAAGACGCAGATTTTTATTAACACCTGATAAACACATTTTCATGTGGGAGTTAAGAGCGTGGGCTGGAACATAAAAGGAGAGTTGGAAGTTTTACAGTGATAATAAATACCAGCGACAGATCCTTCACAGATTTCAGGTCTGTGTTTAATCTCATGTTCATATAATAATGCTAGTTGGTCTTGAAATCTCTTTATGATCCTTTCCTAAGTATTCTTTATTATTCCCATCCATTAAAATACATAGCCAAATGCTGCGAAATTCTCATTACTGAAAGTAACTTGTCAAAATCAATTAAACGTAAAATGTTCTTCGTGATATAAACTGTGGAAGTACATTAATACATAAAAGTTTACATTTTTATGTGAGATTTGAGGTTTTCACGAACGTGGCTGTTAAACCCGGTGTCTTCTGACATGTGGCGCCTTGTACATTTGTGGGCAGGTACCAATTTTCTGAGGAGTGCGATACTTTCAACTTTAGGTAGAAAAGAAACTACACTGAAGAAGAAGGTAGAATGTCCCGCCGATATATTGGTACCTATCTACGAAACCGCACGGCATCATACCTCAGCAGATACTGAACTCTTGCTTTCCCAATCGCTGTTCCCATTTTCTTTAAAACTACGATTTCGATAATCAAAATAAATTACATAAATCCTGTAAAGTACGAACTAATTGGCTGAAAGTTTAAGATAATCCTATAGGTATTTATTTTAATATCCTATAGAAAACCTTAAGGAAATTTCCAAACATTTTTATGAAGGGCAAGTAATGTAAATTACGTGCGAGTGTCGTTAGTTCAGTGCATCACGACACAGAAATTCAATAATGTTACGTCGGTTCTTTTTTTCGGGTTACAACATTCAGAAAACTTGTTTGATAAATACACTCCTGCGACATGAAGTGTGTGCAAACGTCTGATGGACATGCAGCAATTAAAGTAAAAGAAACACGAAATTCGAAAAAATGAGAACGGTGTAGCTGAATAAATTTAGGGCTCTTGACATACAAAGGGGGAAAAATGGATAATTTTTCCAAAGCTAAGTATGATTTTAATTATATGTTAATAAAGAGATCATTTTTACGTCGTAGGGGATCAATTTATACACATAAAACGAAGGAATTTCAGTTACCATTGCTTGCGAGTTTACATAGTGATACATTCAACGCCTAGCCTTGTGGTGGATTAATTTCAGTTCATGACATAATCGAGGTGGGAGATCGCCAACCCATTTTAAATGGGAACTTGAAAAAATTTCTAGTAGTAAGCGACTGGGTATAGTAACATCGGTTGGTGACTGTACTGAACAGAATTCAGCAAACCATATGGCTGGATTCTGACGTAAACTGGTATGTCTGTGGGCACGTTCTTCGCCACGGGAACCACACTGTACTTGGCGCCTGGCTGCTTTTGCGGACCGACCGCTATGTATGCTTCTTCAGCTGCCTTAACATATCCGGAATCCACGGTCAGTTGTCCGGGTTTTTTCGCACCGGAACCCAATACCACATCTGGAGGGACCCCGGCGATAGCTGTAGCTACTGGACGAGCAATGGCCAATCCGCCGGGTCCAACAACTGCAGTACCTGTTGGCTTAGCCGCTGCTACTCCGCCAACGCCTGCTATGGACAAACCCACTGGACGGACTTCTGCAATTGACGCACCTGGAAAGAGAATGAAAGAATCGTCAGCTCGCAGAAGTGTCCTTTTCTTCTCCCTAGCTGTCACGAGCTTCCATACACTAGCTGTGTTTCGCTTTTAGCCCGTTGGCTTTACATAGGCGTCTATGATGAATATTATATCGGTCGACTTGAGGATCGTCATACACATCCAAGCCCGTGCTTAGTTTTCAGGCTTTCCTTACTACCTAAAACAGAACTCCCTGTGTTAACACCACAGTCGTTCTTCTGAACGTCCGCCTTTCTGCAACGAAATGACGGAAACTAAACCTTTTTCGTATTTCATGAAAATGTTTAGGGGTGCATTTAAAAGAAGGTGCCGTGCAAGCGGCAGTTTGGTAAAAATCGGCCCGGTGACAGCAGTACTTTACTCAAGGGGGTGTATGAATTTCTATTCTACTTTCCACATTTCAGGAAATATTTGAGTGAAATACGGCAGAAGAGCTCTCTACTCTGCGCTAAACAGTGCCACTTCCGTCCTCAGCCGAAAAGGTCGCGATTGCATCATTACAAGCATCTTGTTATGTCACGAAAACCCGACGAATTATTCACAGTTTTTACAGAAATAAAACGCCTGTCATGAAGCATAAATCAATATTTGTGTATCCGCATAAAAGAAGGAAAATTTACATAAGATTTTGACTGTAGTACTGTTCAGAAAGCGGAATTGCACCTGGAGGTGGCAGCTGTATAGTAACGCCATCATCAGCGTCACCATTCCCGCCGTCGCCGCCGCCGCCGCCACCGCTTCCCTGTCCGTCTTCCTCACCGACGTTTTCATCGTCGTCCTTGTTGGTTGTCTCCTGCTTCAGGACAGGTGTGAGGCCCAGTGCAGGATGATACACCAGCACGTTTCCTTCAGCACCCCCGTAATACCGCAGGCCGAATGGATTCCCGTCGAGCGGGACGCTCCGGTGCTCAGCCCTGAGAATAAACCGTCACTTAGCAAAATATGTTAACACCAGTGTTCCAGCTTCAGGATTTATGGTTGATTCTAGGATTACTGAGTGACTCTGCTTCAAATGCAGACTTCATCTGCAGATTCATTTGTTGAATTAATGACGCTTTTCAGCTTCAGTTGATGATATAAAAGAAAACTGTACAATGGGTAAGGGTGATGAAATCTGAAGGACGGAGGACGGAGCAATCGTAGAAGGTACTAGTGGAGGAATTGATGTTCAGAATTGAAGAAATGTTGCGAGAAACGTCAGTCAGTTTACGCGGCCTCGTACCAGACGTACAGATCACGAAGCAGGCCGCAGCGTTCTGCGACACGATGAAGAGGTCGTGTCTCCGATAGTATACTACCTGTCTAAGGACCTCGAGGTTGGCACAAAAGTGGGTATTTAGAAACGTATATATTTTCAAGATCCGTCACTTTGGTAAAAGGTAAAATTCACCCTAGAACAGACGACGAAGGCCCAGAGGGGGAGCAGAGGTATAGCTCTACTCTTTCTTTGACCTCGGCGCTAGATACGGGGTGGTTAACGCCATGCCCAGGCCGTCTTACCCTCGGGAAAGACTCGATGTCCATTGTGTAGAGGCTGGGTGGGTGCCTGGGTCGCTCTGGACGGGGGTATGGAATGTATGGAATGTATGGAATGTATGTAAGAACACGTAAGCAAAAATAATTTCTGGAGATTTTCTATCGGTTGTGTGACTAGCCATGACACAAGGGACTTTTTGTGTCTTAAGTAAGTAGTCATGAATACATACCAAAGTGATATACACAAAATAGCGTGGAATGTATGTAAAATCCACTTGTTATTACAAATTCACACTTCATAATCTTTCACAAGACAGAAATTTAAAAAAAAAATAGTTTTCCTCCTTCAGTTTGTAGGCGTTATGACCTGACCTGCATTCAGTGCTGGAGCAACTGACTACTGCTTCTACAGCCATGAACCTTTCTGTTAAAATTTTGACTCATCAAGGCTTTTATGGACCAATTCTGCGTGCCTTGCCACTTCTCATAACTATTGTTCCTTTGACTTGAATGTCATAATTATTTTTAGTCTGTACACCATTTTGAGGTACTGCAGTCTGGTTTCTGCTCTCAGAATGTACCTATGTGCTTGTAAAAGCCGTTTCAATGCATCTCACACTGTGGTCGGGTAACTTGCAATAAGTTTGTAAACTTTTATAAAATAAACAAGACCGGATGAACTAAATCTCATAAAGGAGTACATAATATTTCCAACGGCGTTTTTTGCAGTTTAGTAACTTTATGAATAGAGTCCTTAAAGTGTGTCCTGTTATTGGTCGAAATAAGTGCAAGTTAAATGGCTAATAAACATTATGCAATATCATTTTATCGAATTTAAGCAAATTCATCGAGGTTCAATGACCTAGGTCTAAAAGAAAACTTTCATTTGTTCATTTGTGTTTTTATGCAAAGCAGACGTTTTATTGATCAATATGACTGATAACGGACCCGTGTGTCAAATTTAAAAATTCCCCAATTGAGAATTTTCAAGAAATATCACATAGGCTTAAGCGTGGATAAGAGATCAGTGAAATAGTGGCAAACACACCCGCCATTTTGTTGTCTTTATTTTTTAATGTCTCCCTAATAACACGATGTTAGACCGATGTGATTCTTTCTAGTTTTGTAGCTATCTGGAATATTCCACATCTCAAACATTTGTGAGAATTTCTACATGGTGAGTCTAGTGGCAAATGCAGTAAGGATATTTTCATGAATGGCCACTTCGTAACTTGTTGGAAGTACGTTGTCACGAATTGTTTCAAGTCGATGTTCGGCAATCATCTAATTAGACAGAGATCAGAACAAACAGCAAACATGACATCCAGTCTGGCTACCGAGATTGGTTCACGTTGCTTCTCGAAAACAAGCCTAGAATTGTAACACTAAACCAAAGTATTTAGCTTACCAAGAGAACAAAGCTGTCTTGGTACCTCTTGATGTACATGAAGACAGGGAACAATGATAAACAGCAATAAAAAGTTAACCATTAAATCAGTTTTTGTCGGTATTTCTGAGGATAGGAAGTAATGTGAACGCTAGGAGGATGAGTCAGTGAAAGTTCTCTCCATGAATGGTGACGCAAAATTTATCACGTATCTCCTGTCACATTTTGAATAATTTCCCACGAATTTGGCACTGCATACCTGGCGAACGAGCCAAGACTTGTGACGTAATATGGCCACCACCCACGACCACGTGCGCAGCTGCTGCCACGTTGACAAAACGTGATGAATATGACGGTCTGGGAAACCATTTATGACATGTATCCAGATATTTCAAGGAAGGCGGCTTCTTCATCCGCCCAACTAGATACAGAGTACGTATCTTCCAATGCCGTTTTTGCGATTTTGCCAAGGTAGACTTTTTCATTCCCTTTAAGGAGAGAATATAGATCGAGGGCATTCGATAAAAGGAAGTTGAGGAAAGTATGTGGACCTAAGCGGGAGGAAATACGGGAAGGCCGCACAAAGTTTCATAATGAGGAACTCCTTGACTTGTTTTCTTTACATGTAAGTGTTATGTAAAAACTCTGTAAATAGCTAAGGTTATATAGCTTCGATGATAGTTGAATGAATGAGCGTGGAGAAGTGGTGGAAGGATACTGACATGGGATACTGCAGTAGTCGGAGAGAAACCTCTCCCATTGCCACTATGTTTACCACAAATCCCACGTGGACTGGTCGAAGATTGAAACCAGGCCTCCGCGGCGAGCGTTTCCTTCATCAAAAATTGTTAGCGTGACAAAATCAAGGAATTTAAAATGGGCTCGCCATGTTTCCTCCATGAGAAGGTAACATAAATTTTCTTAGGGTATGGTTGTGAAACCTGGAAGAAAGACTCGGAAGGCCAAAACACAGTTGGGAGGACAATACTGTGGGTATCGTAAAGACATGCGATGGCGGTTGTGGACTAAGTTTTGTCCGTCTCTGCATCGGAAATAGTGGCGGTTCCATAAGATGCAACAAACTAATAGACCAGTTCATGACCAGTTGGCTTCTCAAGAGGGAATCTGCTACATGGAGATAAATTGTTAGTAGACTTTTCGTGTTTTCTCATTTAATGCCTACGAAAGTGACGTGGAGAACACATGAAGGAAAACTTTGATCCGAAACCCGAAATTATTGGGAAAATTGGGGAAATTATACATAGCTGGTGTCGCAGCATAAGTTTATTTTGAAACATTTTCCGGTGGGTGTAGATATGGTGCATCATTTAAAGAAGTCGAAGAAAGATATATTTATGATTGGGCAGCGTACTGGCCACGATGCTGATAACTTTTTAGTAACTATTTTAATTTGGCATAGACTAAGTGAACATAAAGCTAATGCTTGAGGCATGAATTAATAATTATTCTCAAATGTGACTCTTTGTACGGCACTGTATATACAATTTAGACCTCCTAATTTCTATGTTAAATATTGTAATCCGTGATATGTACTGAAAAAATTAAACATGAAAATGATTCATTAATATACCTGCCACCAGCATTAACCAGCCACTGCCTTTGACATTTTAGCTACGCTTCTTCTTCTTTTTATTCTTGAGAGTGTGCTATGTTAGTCATACTGCTGAGGCATGTAATGAAAAAGTCTTATTGTCGGGGGGATATGTAGCTGTGACAGAATCACGACATGTATCTACAGTGCTTGCTGTTGCACTTATCCTTAGCACTACAGTTACAACACGGCGTTCCCATAGAAGCAATCCTATTACACCGCAGGTACGTAGCTCTGCTCCTGTCCAATAAAGCACTATCCCCCGACTTGTTCCATTCCAAATTTAAGTAAAAGATTGAATACTTGATCCCCGGCTGTGCATGATTTTGCCTGATGCAGGTTTTTTTGTATGTACTATCGCGATGAGGCCTTGCTTAGCCTTGCATAACCTTGCATAACCTTGCATAGCCTTGCGCTGAATCACCGATTTAGTGATGTTGCTGGACCTTCTACGAGGTCATGTGTATCATATAAACTCATCATGACAGGCAGTGTGTGTGGCAAACGCAATATTTCGGGAATTGGTGTCCTGTGTCTGCCTAAGGACGTTGTGCTGGTCAGGACATTTTAAAAAAGGGGAGGATAATTTAAGAAGAATAAAACATAAGGTGACGGAATAAGGAAGAAACGATAGAAGAAGCGTAGTATAAAAAGACGATGAAAGGTAAGGGAAACTTTGTTTTTCATATTGTCCCCCCATTTGTAAGTTTCAGGAAACCTTCGCAAGAACTAGTTCCTGTCTCCTTGATTGTGTTAAATTCGGTTTTCTCAGTTCCTTCTTGTTAACTCTGAACCTGCTTTATTCTTCCTGCACGCTACATGTAAACACACTGCACACGTACACAGGCGTCATTCAGCCAGCTTGCCGGTAACAATATCTAAGCCTCGTAACCCTATTATATTATGTTTTCTGTCTCCTTTTATGCTTCTTAATTTATTGACGACGCTTTGTTACCTGCTGTCCTGTGAAGCGATATTGGAAGGCTATTTATAGGTGATGAATTGCAAAGGAATTTTAATGAAGGCTTTGTGGCGTAGTCTAGGTTACTATATAAGGATGTTCTCCCAGTGATTAAAAAAATCTCACCGGAACATCAGGGTCCTGGCTTTAAGGGCGTCGCAAAGAAGAACCGCTGTGCTAACCTCTCAACTGCCAAGTAAGCCTTATTGCCTCTTACTTGTATAGTAGCAGAAGAAGTATAAGTATCAGTAGAATAATACCAATAGAAGTATTATTATTATTAGTAGTAATAGTAGTTGTTAGTAGCAGTAGTAGTAGTAGTAGTAGTAGTAGTAGTAACAAGAATAGTATAAGTATCAGCAGTAGCTGTAGTAGTAGTAGTAGCAGTAGCTGCAGTAGTAGTGGTAGTAACATGAGTAGTAGATCTAGTACTGGTGTAGTCGTACTAGTAATAAGGAATTTCCATGTGGCAGCCGGTAAGGCACGATGTATGGAAGTGGCACATCTGATTCGCAACTGAGAAATTGCAAAACGTTTTCTTGGGGCAAGATCCTTTTTATGAATATGATGCTCGACGAATGATTGAAAAAATTCCTTGCCTTTTATGTAAATCCATTGTCCACTACCGAAACCACAAAACCCCGGCTCTTGACCCTATACTGAGCCGTGCAATGCACTATGCGTCTTCAAGCCCTAAGTGGTGAAGATCCCTTCGATATTGTACCGCTGCCTACACCTTGATATCTCGAAGTGTTCAGGATCATCTACCAAAATTTTGCGTGACACTTGACCCTTAAACAAGGGACCGAAATGTCGTTAAGAAATTACTACTAGTGGCTGCGTAATAACCCAGAAGAACGCAGGTTTTACCAAAATATTGTTTGCATTTATCATCTTCCTCATATGTGACATCTGGTGTGTTCTCAAACATACATATGTGTATCTTTGTAATAAATTGGGAATCCAGAATTACATATGTTAAAACTGCAAACTTGAAGTATTCTCATACAGCGTGAGTCTCTTTGGCTGCTTTACCCTGAATATGGAAATACTATTCTTCTCCGAAACGACGTCGGTAACTATCCTCCAGACGACACGGCGTCACATCTCAGAAAACTTAACCTTCACCAACGCTTTGAACCTACTGCAAAAACAAATTTGCGGCCCTACGTATGCGTGGTCCTGAACAACACAGTGCGTGCATAAAAGAATATTTTTGACACAAGCTCTGTAACACAGCCAACTGCCTAGGGCCTTCCCAGTTGTTAGACTGCCATTCAGTCGCGTCGTCTGCAATAGCCTTAAACTTACTCTGACTCTGAAAACCTTAGATGTCAAGTACACTCGTTATCTGGTGAATGTTGCTGACCACCCTTCCTCTTCAGTCTGCTGGTTTTGTCTCCACAGTTGCGCTGAGAAGAGAATTCTGCACTTGCAAAATAAAACCGAGTAGAAAGACGTGTCGATGTTCGAAAAATGTGACAGTGAGATGGCTCTTTGACGGGCCACATCCAGCCATTGCCACCTTTCTTGCACAGCGGATACATGACGAACATACGTATCTTTGAATTCAGTATAGAGAATACCGCACAGAGCGGTGACTGCAATAAGGCCAACAACCTTATGAAGAATTTGACATTCAGAGGACCGTGCATCGTGATATATTCTTATAATAACACCAACGAGATGCACCAGTTTCTCAAATTTATTTTTGGAATAGAACTCTACATGTTTCGGACAATTTTTCTGTCCATCATCAGGAGTCTAGCACTGTACACACAGCAATACATACAGGTTATGCTGACTGCTTGTTAGCAAGCAGTCAACATAACCTGCATGTATTGCTGTGTGTACAGTACTAGACTCCTGATGATGGACAGAAAAACTGTCCGAAACATATAGATTTCTATTCCCATAATAAATTTGAGAAATTGGTGCATCTCGTTGGTGTTATTATAAGATAAGAACCTTATGAAGCCAGTAGTGTTTCATCCTTAACCTCGAGGGATAAAATAGAAATGCATAGCAACATTTTTGGTAGGCGATGCCTTAAGCACCCAACCATTTTATTTGTCCTTAATATTCATTCAAAAATTAATTCAATTAAAAATTTTATGACGTACGTGTATTATACATAGATAGATCCATTTAGTCTTTTGTATTACTAAAACGTACATAATTTGAATCTACACTTGTTATTTTCTATACCTGCATCTCTAGAAACTGATAATTAACAGAGAACAGAGGAGAAATGCCTAATTATTTCTCATCTTCCTTCTTTCGGACCTTGACACCCTTATTTTCGTTGGCTTGTGATTCTGTAACAAACTAGCATAGTTTATGCCAGTTCCCACTGTTTTGTCCCAATAGTATACTCTCATATTTAACCTTTCAAACGCTTCAGAACTCTGCATCTTACCACTCACTGCATTACATGCTTCAAATGTTGCTCATAATAAACGACAACTATTGCAATGAACATGATTCAGAGATTGGTAATGGCCAAAAACTCTGTTTTCTGTGAGTTATAAATTAAAAATATGTACTTATATGAAAATAAATTAGGTAAAACGTCAGTCTTCAAAGCGTTATTTACACACGTATCAAAACAACAAATTTCAAATTATTTTAACATTATTTCAGACCCAGAACACACTCATGCCTCTCCTTCGTGCTTTGCTTATCCGTAAGAAATATGTACAGTATTCTTCTTGAAACACTCAAGTGAGTTACAAAGGGAAGCAAAGTTCTGAACATGTTTGTCTACAGAGAAAATTAAAAAAAAAACTGACTTGAGCGTCGTTTAAAACTGTATTTTTTAACATTAAAAAGAAGGTATGTCATTTTATTCTTCTCCCGTCTTCATGGGTATTGGCTTCTCCTTCTTCCCTTTGGTCGACCTACGTTTTCTGCCAGTTGGAATGTATTCATGAACTGAATTTGGAATGCGCTTGTCATTCATTCATAAGAACATTGTGTCCATTTATATCTGTAATCCATAATAACTTTTTCTCTCTAGGGTGAAATATATACACAACTTCCTTCAAATCTCATTGTAAGATATTATAATAGACGTTATGACGATATTTAAATTGGTAAACATAGTTATAAAATTTATTTCGGATGCAATGGATGAAATGTAGTTTGTAAAAAAAGTCATTCATAAGCAAGGAATTTGTTGTTGATATTGAAAACCTAATTTAGTGTCAGTATAGACAGTGTTGAAATATAAATTGTCTTCGGGTTTCCATCGTTTCAGAATGAAGTAATTTACATCGTGGAACCTGAAGGTCTTAAATGTGATCTGACAATCCTCTGTGTCATTGTAGTGCAGATGTTACTAGCACATCCTATTTCGTAATGTTCTAATTGCTCTAAAATAGTACATTCCTGTAGGCCTATCTTTCTGTGAATACTTTTAAAGAAAGTGGTTAGTCTGGGCTCACCATAGCCTCTTACCTGCTCTGAAGACCGAATATTAACACCGAAGGTTTTGAATCTGTTCTTTAATATTTCATCTCACTTCCCAATTTTGAGGTATCCGCGAATTTCGAAGAGTAATCGGAACTGCAAATTTCATCATAAGCACATGTTATGTAATATGAGAATTAGTAGGCCAGTTTTGTAGGTTTTTTAGAATGTGATGTGATGTGATGCTGTGTTATGTGATGTTATGTGGAGCAATTGCAACAGCCTGGAAAGGCGCAGCTTCTATCATGAATATTTGTTTGACGAGCAGACTTTTTGTTTGTCCGGAGAAGCGATCCTGCGTCTGTTGGCAACTGCGCTTTAGTTTTATTCTTATGACATTAAGAACTGGAAATGAGTTTATGCTTTTGAGGAGGTGACTTCAGCAATAGGTACGTGATTGGACCGACAGAATTTCGCATCAATTTGGACTTAAAATTAATTACTCGTAATTATACGATATTTTGTCTGTGTAAGTTTTCGATAGCATTTTTTTTTGTTCAATATATATCTTGTGTTAGTAGAAGATTCTCGCTTAAAGGGTTGGATGCAGCTCGCTGTATTAAGACCGATTCTAAATGTAAATACCGCAGAAGTTTTAGTTCCATATTGTCTATCCTATTACCATACTTCGAGAGCTGTTCAAACTCCGGCACCTTCTCTACCCCAGACCAGACACAACTATTTCATCAAAAACATAGCTATTTATCAGCAGAGAGGTAAAATGGACAAGTGTGGCCTATAAAGGGAAAATGCATAGAACGTGGAGTCAGTTTAAATGTGAAGCCATTGATCGGGAAGTAGAAATGTCGTTATGGAAAATAAACTATATTTTCGTGGGAAATAATGTACGCATTTCCACTGTATCGGGACTGATTTATTCAGCCTAGCTACAACCCTGGCTGTCTCTCATGGTACCGGAAGTTTTATTACTATTGTTTAATTCTACACAAGTTTCCGAAATTCTAATTACTGTGTATATGTAGAAAGCTTTGGTTATTAATTTCCCGACAATCTTAAGTGGGTGGTTTCCGAACTACCGTTTTTCTGTCTTCTGAGAAGGGAGGTCTTCATAATAAGAGAGAAAGAGTTCAGAATGGGCATCTGCAACGCCTCCAGGACCAACCACGGCTACAGCTTCGGGGTCAAAGTGAATGTTCACGTCCTGACCTTTTCGAACCACCGCTCGAGAAATTGGGGCAGCAATTGCAATTCCTTTTGGACCCGCCACCACTTTAGCTACCGGCTTCAGAACTAACGTTGTGGGCTTCTTCGGTTCACTCGCATGCACATCATTCTTACTGTTTTCTGACAACGATTCCAGTCCTTTATGTAACAATTTCGAGTATCCTTCTTCGTAATGTGGGTTTGGAACTGTTAGTGGTACAGAGTCATAAGCGTGTTCAGTGACTCTGGGGTTCAGTTCCAGCGGAGCATGAGCAGTTGTTTTGGGCGTTACCACTTGATCAGTGTTTTTCTGGACTTCTGCTGGTGTCACAGCTGCCTTGATGTTGCTAAATATCCTACTGTGACTGTCCGTATCTTCGTCCCGTGACGGTCCACTTGGCAAAAGTAGAGTGTTCTGAACAAAGTTGCTTTTCTCCGCACCATTCTTCATGCGATGAGGTTTGTCATCTGACAGAGAATTTAGAAAGCTTTGAGCACTTTGCACGCCTGAAGTAATCGAATTTTTTTTATTCTTGTCATTCGTCTGCTTTGTAACAGTTTTAGGTTCTGATGACCTTCCATTGAAGACCATGTAGAGATTTGAAGTCGGTGGAGACATCCCGAAAAACGGCATACCGAAGTTGAAAGACGGATGGCGATCAGCTGATGAGTGATAGAACCATGGATTAGTAGGGAGGTGCAATGAATGTGGTGTAGTTACATGGCGCAGTAATGGCGAGACGTCGCGGTGCATGTACGTGGGGATGAAGGTGGATGCCAGGTAGGCCCACTGATGCGGTGAGGTGATGTACCTAAGCAGAACACACAACTCTTACTGTCATTCTGGTACGATGAATTTAGGCTATTAAACGACGCTATTTCAATTAAAGAGGCTTCACACCATGTAGTCTAAAGGCATAAATGTTGATTACTTAGATCCTTGATATGGAATATTCCTTTAAATGCGTTACCGAACGTTATAAGATAGTCCAAGGAAAGTCCTGCTATCGTAGATTAAGATGGTTCATAGCTGTTCTCAAAGCCCACCATCTGACAATATCGTGAAACAATTAATTCCAGTGAACACCTTCACATTTCTTTTAACCAAGATTTTGAAATTTCTCCGTGGTGGTTTTATTCAGGCGAAATTACTGAAATTATGCTATCACAGTCACCTCTACATTACTGAAGAACAGCGGACGGCCTTTCTTTCACTCTCTTCGTAGAAAACAAATAAATCGAGACAACAAAAACGAGGTTTGTGAACGAAATATCCGGTGATTATTATGGGACACGTTACTATTAAACCTTAAATATGCATACTGACATATGACAGCTTTACGTTGATGTCAGATGCTGTACATTCTGTAAGAGAATGCGTACGTGTTTATTTTATTTACGATTAATTACTTAAGATTTTACGTCTGGTCGCTTTGATGTCGAGGATGTAGTCGACTGCTTAAGAGTTTGGAATGCCGACAGCACCTCGAAACTTTAAGGAGGAGACAGAGATGTCTGTCTTTGCCAAGAAAGGAAATAGATTCTTCCAGTAAGCAGTCACTCACTTTGCCAAGCTATCGCCGTTTCTGTAGAAGCTTTTAAAGCAAAAAAACGACAGGCAGCGTCTCTAGACACAATAACAAATGCAACTCGTACATTTGTGTCAAGCGTATAAGTCTGGATTTATTCTGTAAAACACTTCAAGAACACTATAGTTTTAAATGAATCAGACATAGAGATAATAAAGCCAAAAATTTGAGAAATGTCTCCTTGTTTATACACTGGAATTACTTTCCAAACTTTTGAATTCTTTATTATTTAAAAGTGAAATAAAAATTTAATAATTTTGTGGTTAACTTTCACCCCCCAAAGCGACATAATAGAGTTCGGCACAATGTTTAATATTATAATATTTTAATATAATATAATGTTAATACTTTTGATGATAATCAGGAAAATAAGTAAATCTTTGAGTGCAATGACCGCGGTAGCACAGTGGTTAAGGTGCTGTGCTACAATTTTGAAGGTCACTGGTTCGATCGCAGCTGGTGTCAGTGGATTTTTCATTGACATAAAATCCTTCTGATCCCACTATGGCCATGGGGTCGACTCAGCCTCTAACAGAAATGAGTACCAGTTGTATTTCCTGGGGGTAAAGGCAGCCGGTGCGTAAGGCTGACAACCTACCACCATCCTGTGCCGTTGTCACGAAATCTAGGAACATTAACTTCCTGGAACCCTCTGGGCCTGTCTAGGCCTGTAATGGGACTGCTTTACCTTTGAGTGTAATGGCATTAGAAGAATTAAGCACACTTGTTAATGGCGTGAGTTACAGGACGTGGGATTTCAAAATGGTTTGTAAAGAAAGTATCAATTAAAATAACTAAAGACATACAGACCCGTGTATATGCTACATGTGTGTGTGTGATTTGTTACATCGCTCTCATGAATAAAGACATTTCTGTTTCGAAATAATTAGAGTAGAAAGCACAGACATGACATAATTATTATAAATTAGTAGCTGCGGGCTCAGTCACTTGTTTCTTTAAGTAAATTGTACTGAAGTAATACATTTCGTCTTCGTGCTGCATCTAGGTTGTTGTTAGTGCCAAATGGCTCACCGCATATATATAATACATATATATATATATATATATACATAGATGTGTGTGTGTGTGTGTGCGCGCGCGCGTGTGTGTGTGTGTGTATGTGTGACGCCAAGTGACTAAACAGCGGCGTGCACGTGTTTACTGTTTGTACAGCCTGATGACAAGAACTGAACAGGCAGGAGAGAACTATTCTCTGTTTTGCAGAGAACAGTACACAATGGCGGTCCTCATATTTCTCTTTAGACTCTACTTAACCCCGGACAAGGCAAAAAAGAAACAAATTAATATTTCTATAAAAGTAATTTTACATTTATTAGTACATTCTTCAAATATTACAACGTTGATAATCGTAATATATTAATTAAACATATATATTTAATTTAGATTATTAACCAAATTTCGCTATACAAATTAATTAATAAATAAAGATACAAAATAGTGCATAGAAGGAATTGAAATTCCTCTACTGGAGAGTCTGGATGGAATACATTTTGGTTCATCCTCAAAAGTGTGTAGGTGTACCCAAATTTACACTTTCTCGGTTTGCTCGTTTTCTTATAGCGTTAGGCAGGAGGCTTTACTTGTTGAGGATACCCGTTGTTTTCACGATACATATCCGCATACACGTCAACTCATTCCTCTACCCATATCCTACTGACATTCTGGCGAGAGGGAATGTCTGGGCATTCCCAGGCGAATACTTTCGCACACGCGATCATCCATTGCGGCCTGTACGTCTTACTTCATGCCTCTTGCACACATTTAGGCTCATTTGCTACGTCAGTACAAGGTAATGTTCAGCTTTAAACAAGTAACGAAATGACGTAACAGCTAAATGAATCGTTACAAAATGTTCTGTCAGGATGTATTCTCAGTCTAAAAGTTGATCATAAAAACATGAAACATGAATTCGTCTCAGAATATGACCAGGCGAGTAGTCTATATTTTTTAAGCCTCCGTCTCGGAATATTTGCATTTTGCTTTCCTATATGCAAGACGGTCGCTTTGTACATAATGCACAATGCTTCCCCTACTGGAACGAATATCCGCACGATCAAATCAATGCGTATGCCCAGTGCTCAAGCTACAAGCCACGAAGGCACAGGGAGGCCTCGAATCAAACCCCGACGTAACACACACTTCTCTGTTCCTCTGTTGCGAACCGTCGTGCCATGTAATGGATGGACACACACTTCTCTGTTGCAAACCATCGTGCCATATAATGGATGGACACACACTTCTCTGTTGCAAACCATCGTGCCATGTAATGGATGGACACACTTCTCGGTTTATTTGTTGCAAACCATCGTGTCATGTAATGGATGGACACACACTTCTCTGTTGCAAACCATCGTGCCATGTAATGGATGGACACACACTTCTCTGTTGCAAACCATCGTGCCATGTA
>Ga0123355_10004606_pt1 | contig 20050 bp, 21 predicted proteins | sample TergutEmb28metaG_3_FD_89872 | JGI IMG/M metagenome (GOLD analysis project Ga0123355, IMG submission 89872) | Embiratermes neotenicus P1 segment gut microbial communities from Petit-Saut dam, French Guiana - Emb289 P1 | ecosystem: Host-associated > Arthropoda: Insects > Digestive system > Gut ...
CCATGGCGTTTTTCTCCGTGATTTTCCTTGGCTCTTTCCTGCCATTTCATACTCCCCCCAAGCACTTGAATTACTTGGGATAATTATATTGATTTCATGGACACTGTGCAAGTAAGGGTTTTAATTCATATAAAAATGGTTGAGTGCAAGTACGCACATTTTCAATTGAATATATATTATAATAATGGTGAAAAGAGTCTTGAAAAGGACTCTTTTATTTTCGTTATCACAGAACGTTTTTTGTATTTTTCAAGAGAAAGAATATTACAATAGTTCATATCACGACGAAATGCCTCTTCTAATTCTTGAGTCAATGGAGCATTTTCGATAAATGCGTGAGTTTCAAAATTAATCTTGAAACTGCGAACATCCATATTGGCTGTACCAACAGCACAAACCTTAGAATCTACCATTAATGTTTTTGCATGAAGAAATCCCTTGGTATATTCATAACCTTTTACACCTGCACACATTAATTCTCCCACATATGATGAAGCTGCCCAATATACAAGTAGATGGTCTGGATTTGCAGGGTACATAACACGAACATCCACACCAGACAGGGCCGCTATTCTAAGTGCTGTAAATAGTGCGTCATCAGGCACAAAATATGGCGATTGAATATATACTGATGTCTTAGCTTCCATTATGAGACAGCAAAAACCATGCAAGATATTAGGATAGCGGGTATCTGGTCCACTTGATAGAATTCTAACTTTTGCACCAAGCGTAGAATTAATAGATTTTGGTGAAAAATAGCATATATTCAAAGGTAGTTTTATGAGTTTCTCAGTAGACTCACAATTCCAGTCCATAATAAAACGTAGGGTTAAAGGAGATACAGAACCTCCTGTTAGACGCATGTGTGTATCACGCCATTCTCCAAAACGTTTCTTTTTGCCTAGGTATTCATCACCTATATTCGCCCCACCAAGATAGGCGATATGTTTATCTATGACTACAATTTTTCTATGATTGCGGAAATTGATTCTCACTGGCACTGGGGGCATAAATCTCCCTAAAAATCCACCAGCTTCTATTAAAGGCTGATATATTTTGTGTGATGTGAAACTACAGCCCATACCATCAACTAATAAATATACTTCTACCCCTGCACGGGCGCGTTCTGTAAGTTTGTTTATTAATAGTTTCCCTGTCGTATCTCCGCGTAATATATAATATTGTATAAAAATAAACTCTTTTGCATTTTCGATATCTGCTAAAAGAACATCAAATTTTGATACTCCATCATGGAATAACATAACTCTATTATCATCAGTAATCTCGCCTTCAATTGCATTGCCCATAGATTCATAGCATTCTTGTAGAGCCTCATCTTCCATACTTTTCTTTAAAAACACCCTTTGTTTTCGGCTATCTTGTCCAAATATCATATATAAAAAAAATCCGCCAATGGGCAAAAGTGCGATTGCACTTATCCATGCCCATGTTGCGGCTGTATTACGTCTTTGTATAAATATTACAAACAGCATAAAGCCTATATTTAGCAAAGTAATTAAAAAAGCAGTTTCCGAAGCAAAAGCAAACAAACAAAACACCTCATTAGTACCTTACGCGTCAAAAATGCAAAATCACCGCAGCAGCAGACTTTGCCCATTGTAGCGATCGGGGGCGTAGTCCCATTTAGAAGTGTTGCCTGTGTTGAATTTCACTATACCTCTTTTGGGGTTACATACACTGTTTTATGATAATCATAAATTACAAAACCAGGCTTTGCGCCATTTGGTTTTCGCACATGTTTTCTTGCAACATAATCAACAGGTACTTGGCTCGAATTCTTGGCTTTACTATGAAGTGCCGCCAAATTTGCAGCTTCAAGAATCGTAGTTTCAGGCAATTCTTTGCCCCCTGTGACAATAATAACATGGGAGCCTGGTATTTCCTTTGTGTGTAGCCAAATATCTCTTGGATTCGCGAATCGCAATGTTAAATAATCATTTTGAGTGTTGTTTTTGCCGACATACATATCAAAACCATCGGAAGAAATATAATGCAACGGTTTCGCGCCTTTAGATGCTTTTTTGTTTTTGTTATTTTTACTGCGTTTCTTTGCAAAGCCTTGTTCTGCAAGTTCTGCACGGATTTCTGCAATATCGGCTTCATCTGTTACATGTTCCATTGCCACGGCTACACTATCAAGATAATCTAAATCTTCTTGGTTTGTTATAATTTGTTCCTGTAGGGCAACAAATGTACGTTTTTGTTTATTATATTTCTTGAAATATTTTTGCGCATTTTCGGAAGGGGAAAGTGTTGGGTCAATAGAAATTTCTATTTCCGTACCATCATAATAATTTTGTGCAGTAAAGTTATTTGCACCACGTTCAACCATATGCATATAGGATGTTAGCAACTCGCCCTTTATTCGGAGGGTGTCACGGTCTTTTATTTCTTCCAATGTCTTGTCATACATAAAGGTTTTTTTTCGGCAACGCTCTTGATGAATGGTTACTAATTTCCGCAAATCGGCAGTCTTTTGACTGATTCTATAGGCTTCATCTCTGTGAGAGTAAAATGTTTCCAGCATTGCAGAGGGTGAATCATATACTTCTGCACGATAGTTAGCACATAGTGTTAGTGGTTGTGCTACTAAATCAATAGCTTTGGATTCGTCGAAATAAATTTGACAATTAAAATTCCCTGTTTTTGTTTGATTCATTACATCTTCAAAAACTTTGTATAATCGCTCTGAATCATTTTCAGACAACTGGTTTCCAAAGGTGGTTGGGTCTAATCCAGCGCGATTGCAAATTTCACTGGCAAATATAGGGCTAATGCCATTATATGACTGATAAATCGCTTGTTGGATTTTGAGTAATGAAATTTTTTCGAGGAATTCTTCTTTATCTAGAGTCAAGGGGCTTAGTTTTCCAATAGGGCGGACATAAGTTGAACCTGGCAACACAGGACGCACAGAGCTAACTGACGGGGAAACGTGTTTTATAGCATCTATTACCCTCAATGAGGACTCTGTCCCCAAGCTCCGTTGTTCGGAAGGTGACGTACTCGCTTTTTTATTTGTCTCAAGCAATATTATATTACTGTGTTTGCCCATAATTTCAATAACAAGCGTTTTTTTGGAGGGGTCGCCCATTTCGTCTACAGCCTCTATTTGTATCTCCACAATGCGCTCAAAATCGGGTTGAATAATATCTGCAATACGTCCACCACTTAAATGCTTACGCAACACCATTGTAAACATAGGCGCTTGAAGTGGGCTAATTTTGCTTTGAGTGGTAAGGTTTAGCCGTGGTGCATTGGAATTGGCTGTTAATAATAATTTATGATTCGCGCCTTTGCTGCGTACAGAAAGTAGAATTTCGTCTGGTTCGGGCTGGGTAATTTTATCCACACGCCCACCAATTAATATCTGCAACTCATGTACTACAGCGGCTAAAGTAGTTCCATCTAATGGCATAATTCACCTCAAAAAAATAAGGGGTCATAGACCCCTGTAATAATCATATATACTAACTTTTAGTTGAAAGCGTGGGGTTACAAACCCTCTTTAATCATCTTCACGTTTAATTGCTTCTTCAAAAGCCTGCATATCCTCTGCGCTTTTAGACATAAATTGTGCTAATAAACGCGTGATAAGAGGAGGGAGAAGAAATACAATCCATCCTGGATGCCATAATCCCCAGACAGACCCAAGAATTAGAAAAATGATAGTAGCGGCGGAATAAATTACAGGCACCAAAAAGGAAATATTGGAAGCTCTAAAAACTGTTTCACCCTCGTTTTTGCGTTTTCTAATTGATGTTGAGGAGGTATAACCATCCTTTATTAGGTAATCAGTGGAGACGCTGAACATATTACTAATTTCTATTAGGTTCTCAATGTCGGGCTGGCTTTCATTATTTTCCCATTTAGAAACAGCTTGGCGTGAAATATTAAGTGCGTCCGCTAATTGCTCTTGCGACATTCCATATTGCTTCCTTAGAGTTTGAATTTTTTCTCCAATAGTCATATGATTGCTCCTTCATCTTAACTTTGAATGAAGAATAACCTAGAAACGCGAAGAATTCAAGCAAGCCATAGTAGCGCAACCAACAGTTGCGGAGGACGAGAGTAGTGAGAACACCCCTTAATACCTAACTCACATTATCTATAATTCTTACAATTGCATCAAAATCGGTATGCATTAAATTTTCTTTAATGCTCTTTATCATATCTCTTGTTTCCTTTGACCATTGTTGTTCCTCAAGCAAGGCAATAGCTGTTTTGATAGGCTTTTTACTCATTATACCACATGCATTACGAATATCTGCAAGTTTAGAGAGTAATAGTTCGCGATCCTCATCAACAAGCTCACCTTCAACTTCTTTTGGAGTAAGCCTTTCTACTATTTGGCGCAAGCCATGCAAGAAGCTAGGGGTTTTTTCGTATATTGTAGAAATATTCTCTGTGCGTCCAGCGGTTTCAAGAGTATCGGCATCTTTTGACAATTTGCTTTCACCAATGTTAGCAAGTGCGGATTTCATAGCATGGGTGTATGTGGTATACGATTTAATATCTGTCGTACTCATGGGGTGTCTTGCAATCAAATCGTCTAATATAACAACAGTTTTGTTGGCATCACGGATAAATGCCTCAACTATAAGTGATTTTGAATAATCAATCGAAATAGGAACGGGATTTTCTGTGGCTTCATGTTTAGCCGCTTCCCTAACATCCACGGGATATTTTGCATAGATGAGTTTTAGTAGATATAAGTGCAAATCTGGAAGGTGAATAGGTTTTGCAACAAATCCTGCAAACCCCTGTTTTATAAAGAAGTCAGATTGCCCAACAAAAGTATTAGCGGTTAGAGCAATAATAGGACGGGTATATCCCATTTCGCGAAGAGATTTTGCTGTTTCCACGCCGTCCATTTCAGGCATCATATGGTCCATAAAAATGATATCGTATACTTGTCCTCGTCTAATTATATTTAGGGCTTCTATTCCACTGCTGGCTGTATCAATTTTAAGCCTATATGGAGCTAAAAGTCCTTTAGCAACTTGTAAATTGGTATCTACATCATCCACAATCAAAACACTGGCAAATGACATTGGCACATAATCAATAGTCTCTTTTTTCTTCTCCACAATTTGTGGTATTTTAAAGTTTTCAAGACTCTTTGCTTGTGCTTCACCTAAAACAACAACTTCACCATCAAGGTGATTTAATTGTTGCGGAATACTTACTGTAAAAGTAGTACCCCTGCCAACTTCGCTGTCAACATCAATTCTACCTTCCATAAGAGCAATTAACTTGAATGTAATATTCAAACCTAGCCCTGTACCTTGAATCGCACGATTTGCGGCACCAAAGCGAATATATTCATTACTAAACAAAGCAGTTGATTGCTCTTTAGTCATACCAAACCCAGTATCACTAACAACAAATGTTATATAGGATGTATTATTTTCTTCAACAAAACTAACCGCAAACTCAACATGACCATGTTCGGTATATTTAATTGCGTTTGAAAGTAGGTTATTTAGGATTTGTTTAATGCGAATTTCATCACCGACAAGGTAAGTAGGAATATTCCTATCTACTTTTAGTGAAAAGTTAATATCTTTTGAGCCGATAGACATAATATTAAGTTGCACAGTATCACTGATTAGACTTGCGACTTCATAAAGCACTGGTTCAAGCTCCATTTTACCCGCTTCAACCTTAGATAAATCAAGGATATCATTAATAATTGCCAATAACATTCTTGATGAGGCTTTTATTTGTTCAAAAGTTCTTTCAAGCACTTCTGATAAAGCTCCAGTTTGTAATTGGATATCTGTAAAACCAATAATGGCATTCAACGGAGTGCGGATTTCATGGCTCATACGTGCAAGGAATTGGCTTTTTGCAAGGTTTTCTTCCTCTGCAACTTCTAATCGTTTCATATCCGCCATCATTTTCTTGAGTTCGCGCATATCTTGAATGTAACTTGCGACGATGCTTTTACCATTATATTTTAGATTCATTAAAGTGACTGTACAAGGAACCAATTCCCCTTGTATTGTTTGATGATTGTATTCAAAGTGTTGAGTAGGCTTATTTTCCATCCAGTAAAGGTCTTGATGCTCTAGATGTGTAAATACTTGTTTATAACGCTTTAGAGCATCTGCTTTGTTTGCAAAACCAAACAGTTCCACAGCGGCATCATTACAATCAATGGCTTCAAAATCTTGTGACACCAGATAACACGCCATAGGATTGGCATTAAGCATTAACATTGCCCTGTCTTCGGCTTCACGTGCTTTTTCTATAGCTAGTTTAACCTCTGTTAAATCGTGAACATAACTTGCAATATGTGGTTCATTTTTCCGTATTACACGAACAAGGTTTACCTCACAAGGAATCATTGTACCATCAGAGCGTGTGAAATTCCATTCAAAGCGTGTATGATTTTCACGAAGTGCTTGCAGATAATATTTCATGCCACCAGTCGCACCAAACCAATTATCTTGTGCAAGGTGCATGTATTCTTCTTTATCTTTAAATCCAAATAATTCGGCAATCTGTTGGTTGCATTCAACAATATTTGCTTGGTCATCCCAAAGCTCTATACCCATTGGGGTGGAATCCATAAATATTTCAGAAAGCTCACGAGCTTCGCGCTCACGCTCCATTGCCTCTTGAATCTCTGTTAGGTCACGTGAATACCCTAATACAATATGGTCTCCCTTAAAGTCCATGCGTATGAAGGTAATTTCTGTGGGCATTAGCGTCCCGTCCAATAATTGACAAGTGAATTCGTGTATTGAGCGCCCATAATGAAAAGCCTCCAGCATATATTCATTAAACAAACGCCTTGAAGAGCGTCCGCTTGGCTGAAATGGAGGCATTAAGCGATGTGTATTTGCACAATAATCTTCTTTGCTGGTAAACCCAAACATTTTCACAGCCACTTGATTACAATCAATCGTTTTTAACTCGCGGTCAAAAAAACTAACAGCCATTGGGGTGGAGTCTAACATCATTTGCATACGTTCATCTTCGTTGCTAATTTCTTCAACTGTACAAAGGATGACTTCCTGACCACCAAATTCTGAACGTCTGCAACGTATTTGGAGTCTTATAACTTTGTCGTCACCATCTGTTGACGGGAATTGAAATTCCCTATAATAAGCCCTGTGTGCGGCAAGTATGTAGGGGTCTTTAAACCTACCCATTGCCTCATCTTTATCCCTTACACCCAATAATATAACCAATGCACGATTACATGCCAACGGCATCCCAAAAGAATCAAAACAAATACATGCGATGGGTAAACCATCCATTAGGTCATCATGCTGTGCATCACTGCATATATCACTAAAACTCATAAATTGACTCCACCCTTCGGATATCAATACTATCTATATAAAATGATACTTTTGCGCCTGGTAAATTTGTGGTAACACGTAACATCACCCATTTTTCTAATGCTGAACGTCGTAAAATATGGTTTAACTCAAATGATTGGTTGGAGGTTAGAGGCTTATTATCTCTAATGGAAAAGTGTGGCACGCTTTGGAACATAATTTGTGCGTATTCTGGGGCTTCTCCGTCAATTCTTCCTGTTACCTTTACGTGATATTCATTACCTTTTACAAGCCCCAGACGCTCTAAACGTATATCTAAGCCATCAAAGTCTTTGCTGCGGTTAGTTACGTGTATTGCATTTGAAGTGCCATTACGGAATATTGTAAGCGTGGGTCTTCCTGAGCGTTGCAAAAATCTTGACGTTTCAAAAGTGTTACCTTCACCCATGCCCACCCACTGGATATAATCATCAGAGCTTAGAGAATACACTACATCACGATCATCTTTCAAAAATGTTAATATTTCTCTTGCGCGGGTAATTAAAATACTGTCAACAAAAATATCCATAGATGGGGTTGATTCGCCCCATTGCATAGTATGCAATGTAAATGTCGCTTCAAGCTCCATCTCCTCTAAAACATGGGTTAAAGTAAAGAGTGATTTTGGAGATATGTGCTGTGTAAGTTGATTTGATTCTCCTATAGAAGAAAACATTGCTAAACTCCAGCTTGTACTTGGTGCGCCACGCGCAACCCTTCCTGTGATGGTGATCCTATCTCCTTGGCGCAAATCTGGAATATCACCCAGTGATAAACTAATCCCTTGTTCGTTTTTTGTGCGCCCAGATATACTAATAAATTTGACTTCGTCATGCTCTTCTATTGATAATTTTGGAAGGTGTTGCGATGGTAATGCCACTGGTTGCAGATACTGCATTCCTTCAAGTCTTCCAATTGTTGCACGCTCTAATTTTTCTTGCAAATCAAATAAAACCATCATGACCTTACTCAACCCCTGATTTTTGAAAATTAAGGTGTATAATTTTAAATTTCTCACGAATAGAAGAAAAGACTTGAATTATATTGGGGTCAAAGCGTCTGCCTGCTTCAGACAATATTATTTCAGCCGCTTCATCGTCGGTCATTGCAGGCTTATATGGACGCTGTGATATTAGAGCGTCATAAACGTCCGCAATTGCCATAACCCGCCCTGGTAATGGGATATCTTCACCCGCTAATCCATGTGGATAACCTGAACCATCCCAATTTTCATGATGATATTCAGCAAATAGTTTTGCGTTATGTAGGAAATCATCTTCCCCAGTCCGCTCTATAACTTTGTTTAATATACTTGCTCCATTTATTGTATGTGATTTCATATCACCAAATTCTGTAGCAGAAAGTTTTCCCGTCTTGTTAAGAATATTATCTGATATGCCAATTTTGCCAACGTCATGCAAAATCGCACATATGCACATCATATCCAAATCCCAAGTATTTAATTCATCCACATAAACACCTTGTGCTATCATTTCCAATATAAGTACTCTAATATATTCTCTTGTTCGTTCGATATGACCACCTGTACTTTTATCACGATTTTCAACCATATCTGCAAGAATTAATATTAGATTACGATGTGCCTTTTCCAACTTTGCAGTACGCTCTTTTATAAGTTCTGAAACATCAATATGAGTTTTAATACGATTTAACAGAACTGGAGCAACAAAAGGCTTGCTTATGAAGTCTACTGCACCAGATTCAAAGCCTTTTGATTCCATGTGAACATCTCCGCTTCCTGTGAGAAACACAACAGGAATTGGCGAATATTCTTTGTTTGTCTTTAAAAGATGTAATGCTTCAAAACCGTCCATCTCGGGCATGTCAATATCCAACAAAATTAGATGTGGTCGCATTTTGTTTAACATCTCAAAAAGCCTGGCACCTGAGGGCAATGTTATGACCTCATAAAAGTCTTCCAAGCAATCTTCAGCACTGGCTAAATTGGTGTCACAATCATCTACCACAAAAATAATTTTTCGCATGACTTTACCCCCTTAATTATTAGTTCCAATTCTAATAACGTTGACAAAATTTTCATTACATCTTTGTACATACTCATCAAACGTCCAAATGCGAATGATACTATCTTCACGCATATATAAATAACACAAATGGCATAATAGGTCAATAAAAATTTTTGTGAATTGTTACAAGTTGGATATAGATACTCGTTTTAATCGTCATTAGCTATATTTAAGTTATGTGTGGTATAATTGTCCGAAAATATAAATATCAATAGAAAAACGAGACGAATAGGGATGTGATGGTGTGGAATTTATATTATTAGGGCTTAAAGGTTTAGCCGTGGGTGCCGCAAATATTATGCCTGGTGTTAGTGGTGCCACATTGGCTGTAATATTTCGTGTTTATGATAGGCTGATTGAATCTGTAAATTCTCTGTTTACAGACATGAAAAAATCGTTACTGTTTCTGATACCATTTGGGTTGGGGATGGTAATTGGCATATTGGCACTTGGTTCATTAATTGATTTTTTAATTCAGAGATTTTCATTACAATCTACTGCTTTGATTGCGGGTTTAATGGCTGGAAGTTTGCCATTTTTGCATGATCAGGCAATCAAAAACGGAAAAAACAACAAAATGTATATTATTACCGTAGTGGCGGCGGCAATTATTATCTTACTTACTTTTGTTACATCTGCCCCAGAGCCTTATGCAGATACCGACTTTAATTTAGGCTTTGCATTGTTTTTGTTTGTGGGTGGAATAGTTGCTTCAATGGCTATGATTATCCCTGGTGTTAGTGGTGCAATGGTTTTGATTCTTTTTGGGTTATATCCTATAGCAATGCATACCATTACTTTAATCAGGGAATACTTGGCGACTCCCTTTGATTTCTCATTGCTTGTACCAATTCTGAGTATAGCAGTACCTATTGGATTAGGCATTGTTGTGGGGATATTAATGATGTCTAGGCTTATTTCAATCCTTTTAGAAAAGTTTCACAGCCCCACATATTATGCAATTGTAGGGTTGGTATTTGGTACAATTTTTGCAATGTTTCAAGATGATGGCGCGTATACTTCTCAAGGTGGGATAACAGTTCCAATTGTTATCTTTTCTGTAATTGCGTTTATCTGTGGGTTAATTTTAGCTTTGCGATTAGGCAAACAAGAAGGGGTCTAATAAGAGCTTGTTCAACTCATTTCATTGCAAAAAAATTGAATAAAAAAGCCGTGCTAAAATAGCAACGGCTTTTTATTATATATTAAACTATACGTTTCCTGCCATTTGTCTTTCTTGGGCTTCAATCATCTTTTTAACCATATAGCCACCTACAGAGCCATTTTGGTAAGAAGTCAAGTTGCCGTTATAACCTTTAGACAAAGGTACTCCAATTTCATTAGCTACCTCATACTTAAAAGCATCAAGAGCAGCTCTAGCTTCAGGTACAGCCTTTCTGTTACTCACAACTAATTCCTCCCCTATATATTGCAACTTCCTTAAATTTTATCTTTTTGTTTTGTAGCAAACATAACTTTTTGTGCTTGCTACGATACTATTATGAGCAGGGGAGAAAAATATATGCTGGTACATTGTAGTACGAGACTTAACGATTTATGGAATTAAGATTGTACACGTCCTAAATATTCACCTGTGCGCGTATCAATTTTTACAACATCGCCAATATTTACAAATAAAGGAACTTTAATAGAAGCACCTGTTTCAACTGTAGCGGGTTTTGTTGCACCTTGTGCAGTGTTACCAGCAAATCCTGGCTCTGTTTCAGTGATTGCTAGTTCAACAAAAATTGGAGGTTCAACACCAAAAATACGCCCATTATGAACAAGCACTTTTATCATTTCATTTTCTTTGACAAAAACCATAGTTTCGCCAATTTGAGAGGCTTCTATCTCTAATTGTTCAAAACTTTCGTTGTCCATAAAATAATACAATGTGCCATCATTGTATAGATATTGTAAATCTCTGCGATCGATATGGGCACGTGGCATTTTTTCTGTGGGGCGGAAAGTTCTTTCTAGTACAGAACCTGTTTCCATATTTTTGAGGGTGGAGCGCACAAAAGCCGCACCTTTCCCAGGTTTAACATGTTGGAAGTCGGTAATGGTATACAATGCACCATCCCATTCAATTGTAATACCATTTCTAAATTCTCCTGCTGAAATCATTGGACTCATCTCCTAAATTAATCATAATCATCTTCACCGTGGCGAGGATTTTGGTCTACACGTGCAGCTGCTTCAGTAATTAGTCGCACCAAGTCGGCATCAAACTGCCCTTCAAGTATGTTTAACTTTGCATACAATTTGCCCTTCGTGGTGACAACATACTTTGGTGGTGTGTTGTTTAGTACATATGCAAGCCTGTCCATTTCACAACGTTCACACATGCAAATACCATCCATACGGTTTAAAATGGGTTTCATCTTGTCTACAATAATGTCTTCCATGAAATTTCGCAAAGTTAAATTTTTACTTTCCATTGATATGTCCCCTTTCCTTAAAATCGCGCTTTGCACGATTTTGTTGAAGTTTTTGTCAAACTTTTTTAAAAAGTTTACAGGGTGTGGGACGGAGTCCCGCGATTTTAAGTTATTCTTATTTTTTATATCCTTCTGGTGGGTTTTCTAATGTGGCAAAATAACGGCGCAACAAAGCACGCTCCACAAGTCTTTTTGCCTTCACAAGTATAAAATCCTTTTCTGTAAGTGGTTTTACCAAAATTGTTGTTATGCGTGCATTACGCCCTGCCCAAATATCTGTAAGTAACTGGTCGCCTACAATTGCCGTGTGTTCAGGATGTGTTCCCATTTTTTCCATTGCTTGACGAACTCCACGCGCTAGGGGTTTTAATGCGTTTGCAAAACCATCTAAAGCCAAATGTTCATTAAACCTTGTCAAGCGATTGTTTGTATTGTTTGTTAGTAAGCACACACTAAATCCCATGCGACGTAAGTTGTTTATGAGTGCTACTATCTTAGGGGGTGCAATTTTGTGTTCATATCCAACAAGAGTGTTGTCTATGTCAAAAATTATGCCACGAATTTTTTGTTTCCACAGGTCTTTATATGGAATATCAAAGACCGTTTCATAGTAATAGTCAGGAGCAAGCATCGCCGACAGCCTTCTTTCTAAATGGGGGGTTATGCCCTAATCTACTATTCATATCAACTCTACCATTTGAAACCCATAATCGTCAAGATATATCGCATCACAGGTTCTTAATCATTTTGCAAATTTTTGCATTTTCAAAATTATAATCGGTAATCATTGGAATGGCAAGGGGCTTATTGTATAATGGATAGTATATTTTAAATTTCCTGAAAGGATGATTTACATGGATTTTTTTGAAGTTGTTAAAAAACGTTATTCTCACAAAGAGCGTTTCTTGTCAGATGTAGTGCCATTAGCAGATTTGGAGCGTATTGCACAGGCAGGGATTGAGGCACCCAGCGGAGTAAATCGCCAAACAGTGCATCTAATCATATTACCAGATCGCGCAAGCATTGACCCTGTATGTGCAGTAGCGCCAACATGTGGGTTAGAAACCGCCCCAGCGGCTATTGCTATATTAACGGACAGTACAATTACCCCAACAGAAAATGCAGTAAACTTTGAAAAAGAGGACTATTCCGCTACAATGGAAAATATATTGTTGGCGGCTACTGCTTTGGGATATTCTGCATTATGGCTTGATAGCCCTTATTTTGACCTTGAAAAACGAAAAGAGGCTACTGCAATACTTGGCGCGCCTGAAACATTTAACTTATGGGCAGTTGTTCCAATCGGCAAACCAGACGGCGAAGGCTCTAGAAGAGAAAAGTTACCATTCTCTGCTCGTGTGTCATATGGAACATATGGTACGACAATGTAGTACATTATGCAAACGCACGATGCGACGACGTAGCCATCAAAACTAAAGTAAAGCCCCATTTAAAACATAGCACTAATAAATACCAATAGGCATACTATGCATTATTCAATGAATAAAAAGCGACTATGCCATTTTGCGAAACAGAGCATAGTTTTAAACGTTTCCGAATTAAAGCAATAAAAATGGGGGAACTCCATGCACTTTTCATTCCAACGCGCACCATACCCGTTTGCAGTACAAAAGCGTATGAGAGAACACAAGCCAAATGAGCAGAAACAAGGTGAACAGAAGCAGAATAGAGAAGAGGGAGTTAATAACGAGTCACCCCCAGACGGATTGCGACTTTTTCCCCTTATAGAAAATAGTAACAATAATTCAGGAGAACTCAAGTCTGTTAATCCTCTTCCCCATAAAAAACCCACTTTTGTCCAAAAATCCATGCCACAGCAGGGAGGTAACGAAATGAACCGTTTTCAAACAGCACCACAAGCAATGCGCCCACATACTCAACAACAAGCCACACCAGAAAGAGCAGCCGAGCAATTCCGTCGTGTTAATAAAAGTCTTCCTGATGGTGTGCGTTATGAACCCCTTGATGAAGAAACTGTACGATTATTGCGTGATAATGGGCATTTGTCAGAGCAACCACAAAGTCAGCCTATGCAGCAAATGACTGCTCCTCAACAAGTGCAAATTACAGATACCAGAACACCAATGATTCCACAACCACAAATACCTTCATTTGTGACAGAAGCACCACCCGTGCCACCTCCGCCATCTATATCGCCTTTATCCCCAGAAATTGCGGGTATATTTGAATTGTTGGCACAAGATGAACGTAATGCACAGGTTTTTTATGGACACTTTTCTAGAAATGCACCAAACCCAGAAGTTAAAGAAGCACTTGCAGGTATATCTAAAGAATGTGGTATACGACTTAGACAATATGCAGGCTTGTTAGTACAACATTTTAATCGTCAATTCTTCCCTGAAGAAACCGAAATAAATATTGGAATAAAATTTGCAGATGCTATTTCTTTGGCATTGCTGGAGGAAAACAAATCATTAATCATACTTGCAGAGCTTTTGGATAAAGTTGGTGGCACAAATGCAGAGAAAGAAGTTCAACGAATTTTAAGCAAAAAAATTATTAACAACCAGTTACTACTTGCACTTAAATGAGAATCCATTAATGACCTCTTTTAAACACAGATTCTGAATCTCCTATTTGACATAATCCAAGGGTATTGATTATAATGCTGTGTACAAGTAAGGAGGTTATGTTGATGATTAGCCCTAAACAGAAAATATCAAAGTCGCGTCGTGACAAAAGACGTGCGCAAACATGGAAAATTGCTATGCCAAACTTGGTGCCTTGTGCAAAATGTGCAGAGTTAATGCAGTCTCACCGTGTGTGCAAGTCTTGTGGGTCTTATAGTGGACGTGAAATTCTTCAAGCGGCAGAGTAATACTGTGGTTTATTATAACCATAGAAGCGGATTCTAAGCGCGAAAATTCTGTGCTGGAATCTGCTTTTTTTGAAATTATGGTGAATGCAATTGAAAATGGGTGTGCTTGCACACAAACATTTTCAATTGCAATTACTAAAAAGGAGCAAACTTTATGTTGACAATTGCTGTAGATACCATGGGGGGAGATTTAGGGCATTCTGCTGTAGTGGAAGGGGCAGTTCAAGCAATTAAGGAGTTTCCTGACATAAATTTAGTATTAGTTGGGCCTAGTGAAGTTATTCGTGCAGAATTGGATAAGCACGGAAAAAATCCAAATATCTCTATACTTCATGCGCCAGATGTAATTGAACCCAGCGAAGTCCCAACTACTGCGATTCGCCAAAAGAAAGAATCATCCATTGTGGTTGGGTTAAAGTATATTAAAGAAGGAAATGCCCAAGGATTTGTTTCTGCTGGCTCTACAGGGGCTTTGCTGACAGGGGCAACACTAATTTTAAAACGACAACAAGGAATAGAACGTCCAGCATTGGCAACATTAATTCCAACACATTCTGGGCATTCATTATTAATTGATTGTGGTGCAAATGTAGATGCAAAACCCTCATATTTCTTGCAATTTGGTCAACTTGGTACAGACTATATGAAAAAATGTATGGGTGTTGAAAATCCTAAAGTTGCATTGGTTAATATAGGTGTGGAAAAAGAAAAGGGTAGTGTCGCTGTTAAAGAGGCATATGGTTTGCTTGAAGGGGCTGGGCTTAATTTTATTGGAAACATTGAGGCACGAGAAATTCCCAAGGGCGAAGTGGATGTTATTGTTTGTGATGGATTTGTGGGTAATGTCATATTAAAATTCATGGAAGGTTTTGCAAAAACCATGATGGCTATGCTAAAAGAGGAGCTATTATCTGGCACAATGTCCAAGTTGGGCGCGCTAATGGCAAAAGGAGCGTTTGCTAATCTCAAAAAACGTTTTGATTATCGTGAAGTTGGGGGTGCGCCATTTTTGGGGCTTACCTCTTTGGTAGTCAAGGCGCATGGCTCTTCTGATGCTTTGGCGATAAAATCAGCCATTCGACAGTCAGTCATTTATGCAAGAACGCAGGATTAAAGTTTAGATTCGTCCCTCATTAGATTTGGGGTAAAAACCCGTAAAAAAAGCGACTGTGTCGCTTCCCGAAGGAAGTGCAGCTGGGGTTTGCCCAGCGGAACGGCGGGGGTTTGGGGTAAAAACCCGTAAAAAAAGCGACTATGTCGCTTCCCGAAGGAAGTGTAGCTGGGGTTTGCCCAGCGGAACGGCGGGGGTTTGGGGGCAGCGCCCCCATTTAAATAGAAAGAGGATTTATGTAATGGAATTTGAAAAAATCAGTGAAGTAATCGCCGAACAAATGGGTATATCCAAAGACAGTATTACACTTGATACAGCGTTTCAACGAGACTTAAACGCCGATTCTTTGGACATATATCAAATTATCGAACAGTTAGAAGATAGTTTTGATTTAGAATTTGAAAGTGAAGTGGCAGAGAAGATACAAACTGTAGGCGATGCAGTAGAATATGTAAAATCTGTCCTTAATTCATAATGAGTGATTTGGAGCGCCAATTGGAATATACATTCCAACGTAGTGCGTTATTAAAAAAAGCTGTAACCCATTCATCTTTTGTTAATGAACAGAACCTTGAATCCACAGCCTCTAATGAACGTTTGGAATTTTTGGGTGATGCTGTTTTGCAAGTATGTGTAAGTGATATGTTGTATCACCGTTTTCATGAAATGGCAGAAGGCGAATTAACTAGAAGACGTGCGGCTTTGGTGTGTGAGGAAAGTTTGGCAAATATTGCACGACGGATGGGGCTAGGAACGTTTATCTTGCTGGGGCAAGGTGAAGTTAAATATGGCGGACGTGAAAAAGACTCCATACTGGCAAATGCAGTGGAGGCTCTTTTGGGGGCAATCTATTTAGATGGTGGAATGACAGCAGTACAACATGTAGTTTCACGATGGTTTAACCTTTTAGTAGACAAAGCAACAGATGCAAGCAAGGATTCAAAAACAATGCTACAAGAGCATGTGCAAGCATACAGCAATGAAACGGCTGTTTACGAGATAATCAACGAGAGTGGACCACCTCATTCGCGTAGCTTTACAGCGACAGCTTCACACAAAGGTAGAATTTTAGGCACTGGTACTGGACGTACCAAAAAAGAAGCGCAACAAAACGCCGCAAAAGTTGCTTTAGAACACTTGGGTGTCCAAATATAACGCTACTTCCAGCAAATCATTACACAGCATTAATGCTTGTTGACGAGTTTTTTCTGATGGAGGTAACATATCTGGAATAGTAATTACGCGCATTCCAGCACAAAAACCTCCTTCAGTACCAGCGGCGGAATCCTCTAATACTAAGCAATTTTCAGGGGCAACATTACAGGCTTTTGCCGCCTTTAAAAATATCTGAGGGTCAGGTTTGCTATTTGATACTTCATCTCCGCCGATTATAACTTCAAATCTATGCGCTAGATTTGCCAATTTTAGTTTATGTGTAGCTCTTTCCTTTGCTGTGGAAGTTGCCACACATTTTTTTATGTTCATTTTTTCAAGTTTATCTAACAGGGGCAAAAGCCCTTTTTTTAATGGAACACCAAAAAGTTTGAAATGTTCATCAATATGTGCTAGGTGCAAATCGTACCCTTTTTCAGTATCGAAATTTTCGCCAAGATGTTCTTTTAATACAGCCTTACAAGCGGCTGCGTTTGTACCCAACATCTTTTCAAATATCGTTGCAAACACTTCTGCACTTATATCTATTTCCATTGTTTGGGCGGCATAATGCCAACCTGCCATTGATAGGGGTTCTGTGTCTAACATTGTCCCGTCCATATCAAAAATTACAAGTTCAATTTTCTCTTTTTTGCCATTTTCATCTTTCAAGATATCATCATCCTTCTTATAAATATTCCCAATCCCAAGTAATAACTGTATCAAAATTTATCCCTGGGTACATTTTCTTTCTCCACCGAAAATAAAAATCCTTTAGGGCAGGTAATTTAGGGTCGTCACCCCGTTGACGAAAAATACGAGTCCAAATACTGTCAAATTGGCGCAAATCCATTTTATAAACACGTCCATTCGCTAGGTGAATAGATAGTATGATTGCTGTACGCCGTCCCCTTCCCCAAACCCAAATTACAGCTTCGTTAAAAATCATATGCTCGATATCGTTAATGCCCATATCAATGCTCCGCAAAAATTTCCGAAATGTCAAGCCATCTTCGTAAATTACAATTCGATGAAACATAAACTTCAATTCACGAAATGTCACATAAATGGGTATGCCAAATACGAGAATGATAGTTACACCATAACTCCAGAAAAAAGCAACCCATCCATAGTTGTAGATTCCATAAACAATACCTGATGGAGACATGAACCCAATAAAAATAACTGGTAAGTAAACTAAAAACCGACTAAAAACATACCTATAAGTTTTTACTCTAGTACCAAAGTCTATGTGCATTTTAACTCGCCCCCTCGTGCCTACTTATTCCAACGTTCATAAAACGCTACCAATTCTGACATTTTAGGTGCTTTTTTACCATCCCAAAAATCATAAGTAATTCGTGTAAAAAGACTATCAAAAGACGATAACCTCATCTCAAAGCAACGCCTATCTTTTAATTTAATATGCAATAAGAAAAAGGAACTGGTTTCACGACTTTCTGTATTTGTTGTGTACCTCTTTATAAAATGCATGTCTGCAATATCCGTTAAGGCAATGTCCCATACATCAGTTTTTAAATGTAAACCACGCTCATATACTGTAACACGATACTTGATAATTCGCAATTCACGCACGATTACATAAAAAGGATATGGTGCAAGAAGCAAAGCAGCAACAAACCCGAACCAGTCAAAATCATCATTCGCTATTTCGTTCCCTGTATCCAACTGTGCCAACGTTCATAGAATTCCACCAATTCTGGCATTTTAGGAACAGTTTTACCACCAAGAAAATCATAAGTAACGCGTGTCAATAGACTATCAAAGGATAATAGATTGATCTGAAGGCAACGCCCATCTTTTAATGTAATATGCAAGAAAAATATGGAACGACCTAAACGACCAGATGTACGTCCCTTTGTAAAATACATATCCGCAATATCAGTTAGGGCAACACAGACATCCCATTCATGAGTTTGTAAGTTTAGACCACGCCCATACACTGTGAGACGAAGCTTGATAAACCGCCATTCTCGTACAATTATATAAACGGCATGTGCTACAAACAACAAAGAAAAAAGTAGGAGCCAATCAAAACCCCAACGTACAGCTGCATTAATCATAGCCAAGGGTATACCAATTGCAATCAAAACTGCAATTATCAAATAGGGATACCTGCTAATGCTGTAACGATAAGTTTTAAGTTGCATACCAAGTTTATAATCATACATAGAATCAATCCTCTCATTAATTTGTCATTCATACAATAAATACGTGACGAAATATTAGTTAGTATGACACTCATATAAAATAAAATCAGGGATTAGAAATAAATTAAGTTTATAATAGTTTCAATCAAAAATGATTGAATTGACTATGTATTATGGCATTACCTTATTATATTCTGCATATACTATAATGGAGGTGTTATAAGCATGTCATATGCACGAATTTTTATACCCTTAGTTCAAGAGGCTAAGGGTTATGAGTTTAAAGGAAGACCACCCGCTGGGCGTTGTATTATAGAAGAACGAGGGCATACGGGAAAACTATCTGCATGGGTGCAAGATTTGAAACCCGAAACTCGTTATAGCATATATCTGATATTTACAGATAAACAGAGATATGCAGGTATACATATGGGGGCATTGGATATTGACCCACGCGGAAAAGGCGAAGTTAGGCGAGATATAGATGGGCTTGATTTATATGGATTTGCCTTGGGGGCTGTTACTGCTGTAGCAATTATTGCAATAGGCACACCAGGTTCAGGAATCGTAAGCCCCCTGTGTGGGTATAAAGATAGAGCCGTGTCATGGAAACATGATTTTTTTGAACCAGCTAAAATACCAATAAAACAAGCCGAGAATCGTAAAGAACCAGAGTCGACTCCAGAACCAGAGCCGATTCCAGAGCCAGAACCAGAACCGATACCAGAGCCAGAGCCGATACCAGAACCAATACAAGAACCAGAGCCAGAACCAATACCAGAGCCAGAACCGATACCAGAGCCAGAACCAATACCAGAGCCAGAACCGATACCAGAGCCAGAGCCGATACCAGAGCCAGAGCCGATACCAGAGCCAGAGCCGATACCAGAGCCAGAACCAATACCAGAACCA
>Ga0123355_10004607_pt1 | contig 20045 bp, 15 predicted proteins | sample TergutEmb28metaG_3_FD_89872 | JGI IMG/M metagenome (GOLD analysis project Ga0123355, IMG submission 89872) | Embiratermes neotenicus P1 segment gut microbial communities from Petit-Saut dam, French Guiana - Emb289 P1 | ecosystem: Host-associated > Arthropoda: Insects > Digestive system > Gut ...
AATATATGTGTATCAGGGCGACGCGCATCATATTTACATTCAAGTTGAACTGTATCACCTTCCCAAGAGGTTACTTCAACTTTGGCATTCTTGCCAATAATCGTTATTGTAGGAATGCTTTGGTTAATAGGCTGTGATGTTAAAGTTGTATTATGAACATACCGCCCATATTGACCTGTCATTATATCACTGATGGTGTCCTTTAGATGGTAGTCTTTTACACTTTCAACAATATAATTTACTTCTTCACCAGCCCAGTTAAATAACTCCTCTGCCCAACCAGATACTTCCTTAACAGTTGAGTCAACCCAATTATTTTCTTGTTGAGTTTGTTGAGGTTGTTGACTTTTATCTGTGTGATTGTTGGGTGCTTCTTGAAAATTGGGGTGGTTTGGTGGTTGTGCTTGGTCTTGACCTAGTAATTCAAGGGCTTCTGTGGCAGAAATTTTTCCTTGCTCCAGTTGTTCTAATACATGTTTTTTGTAATCTTGCATTTAAACGCCTCCTTATGGCAAATTATTGACTTCCAGAACAGTGCAATATATCCTGTTTTCAAAATTTACGGTGTTATAAAGATTTTTGTCTGTTATTAAATCAATTATTATTACCTGAAATGTTCTTTCAAACATTATGACACCATTGCTGTTTCAACTTCTATACGCACTGATTCAAATATCAAATGCACAGGACCTTCGTAATTGCAATTTAACACCAGCATCTCCGGGGCTGCTACCCTCACATCCTCTAAAAGAGTGTCAAAGGATTCCGACTCTAAACATAGACCAGGAACATCAGTTGTTCGTGTAAACCATACTTTAGCCTCATTATCCCATATTAATTTAATAATACATTTCATTGTATCTAATCCTTTCTAAATTCTAGTGACAGTTTAATGCCTGAAAAAATGGTTTTTTTTATTTTAATATGATATCATTAGAATTGTAAATGCATTTTTTCTATTTTCTAATTTCTATAAAAGGAGTAATTTTATATGAAACTATTTATTGACACCGCCAATGTATCTCATATCCGTGAGATTGAGAGCTGGGGCGTAATTTGTGGCGTTACCACAAATCCATCATTAATTGCAAAAGAAGGGCGTGACTTTGCCGAAGTTGTAAAAGAAATTACAACAATTGTTGATGGTCCAATTAGTGCAGAGGTTATTGATACCAAACATGAAGGCATGGTAAAAGAAGCTGAAGAGCTTATGAAAATTCATAAAAATATTGTAATTAAAATTCCTATGACTGCTGAAGGCTTAAAAGCAACTAAAATTTTAACCCAAAAAGGCATTAAAACTAATGTAACACTTGTATTTTCTGCAACACAGGCACTTATGGCGGCACGTGCGGGCGCAACCTATGTAAGCCCTTTCCTTGGGCGACTGGATGATATTGGCATGGATGGAATGAACCTTATTGAAGAAATTTGCGATATATTTAACACTCATGGTATAACCACTGAAATTATTGCCGCAAGTATTCGCCACCCAATACATGTTGTGTCTGCTGCAAGGCTTGGCGCACACATTTCCACAATTCCATATGCAACATTTGTACAAATGCTTAACCATCCCCTAACAGACAGCGGAATTGAAAGATTTCTAAAAGACTGGGAAGGCGTTCCCAAATAAATTTTAAAATCAAAACTTTTAACGAAAAATCGTAAACCGAAAAACGCGTACGCGTTTTTCAGGATAGGGGTTAAGGGGACTTGTCCCCTTATGGGAGTTTGAGGGTGAAACCCTCAAGGTTTAAAAAAAACAATAACTAAGGAGAGTTTATGTCAAATATTGTTAATAATACTACAGTAAATACATTGCGCTTTTTAAGCACAGAAGCAATTCAAAAAGCAAAAAGTGGGCACCCAGGCTTACCAATGGGTGCTGCCCCAATGACATTAGCATTATGGGGTGGGGTAATGAAACATAACCCTAAAAATCCCCAATGGGCTAATCGTGACAGATTTGTATTGTCTGCTGGGCATGGTTCGGCACTGTTATATAGCCTCTTACATGTGTTTGGTTATGGGCTTACTACAGAAGATTTAAAAGGATTTCGTCAATGGGATTCCAAAACCCCAGGACACCCAGAACTTGGGCATACAGCGGGCGTTGAAATAACCACAGGTCCTCTTGGGCAAGGTGTCGCCAATGCAGTAGGTTTTGCATGGGCAGAGGCACACAAAGCGGCAAAATTTAACAAACCTGATGCAAAAATTGTAGATAACTATACCTATGTACTTTGTGGTGATGGTTGTTTACAAGAAGGTGTAGCGGCAGAGGCTGTATCACTTGCGGGTACGTTAGGATTAGGCAAATTGGTACTTTTATATGATTCAAATGATATTACAATAGAAGGCTCTACAGAAATTTCATTTACTGAAAATGTTGGTAAACGCTTTGAAGCATATGGCTGGGATGTTCAACTTGTAAAAGATGGCAACGACCTTAACGCGATTACATCCGCATTAGAAAAAGCCAAAAATGTAACAGACAAGCCTTCACTTATTGAAATAAAAACCATAATTGGATATGGTTCACCAAAACAAGGTACAGCTACTGTGCATGGTTCGCCCCTTGGTGATGATGGAATTCTTTCATCTAAAACTACATTGGGTTGGGAGCATAAAGAGGAATTTTTTGTACCACAAGAAGTCAAAAACAATGCCCAAGAATGGCTTACTACTGCACAAGGCTGGGAAGATGATTGGAATAACCTTGTTGATTCATATAAGGCAAAATATCCAGAAGATTGGAAACAATGGGAAATTTGGCATTCTGATAAATTGCCCATAGACCTTGATAACTGGGATGAATATTGGCAATATGAGGGTAATCTTGCTACTCGTCAATCATCAGAGGTTGTATTAAACAAACTTTCTCCTGTTGTACCTAATCTTTTTGGTGGTTCGGCAGACCTTTCGCCCTCTACTTTAACGATAATGAAAGATAAAAAATCGTACTCTAAAGATAATCCTTGTGGGCAAAATCTACACTTTGGTATTCGCGAACACGCCATGACAGCCATTGCAAATGCTTTTGCAGCTTATGGCGGATTACGCCCATATGTAGCGGGATTTTTTGTATTTAGTGATTATATGAAGCCCGCTATGCGTTTGTCTTCATTGATGAATTTGCCTGTAATATATATTATGACTCATGATTCTATTGGGGTGGGTGAAGATGGTCCAACACATCAACCTGTAGAACAATTGGCATCTTTAAGAAGTATACCTGGTTTTGTGGTATATCGCCCTTGTGATACCAAAGAAACCGCCGCCGCGTGGGCGTATGCTCTTAATCGCACAGACGGCCCTACTGCTTTGGTGCTAACACGTCAGGCACTTCCATTATTACCTGAAACAGGCAAAGGCGCATATAAAGGCGCGTATATTCTCAAAGATGAAGTAAATCCTACTACTGGGAAGCCTGATATATTGTTAATGGCAAGTGGTTCAGAAGTGGAACTTATTTACAATGCTTCGCCAAAATTAAAAGAAGCGGGCATTCATGCGCGTGTAATTAGTGTACCTTCCATTGAAGTGTTTGAAAAACAAACGGATGAAGAAAAAGAAAAAGTTATGCCAAAAGATGTTCGTGCGCGTTTGGCTGTAGAAGCGGCTTCTTCATTTGGATGGCACAAATACACAGGCTTAGATGGTGATGTTATAAGTATTGATACTTTTGGCGCGTCTGCTCCTGCACAAAAATTGTTTGAGGCTTTTGGGTTTACAGTTGATACTGTAGTAGAAAAAGCCAAAGGACTTGTAAAATAATGGACGCAAAAGACTATTTAACCATTAATAATAAATTTCCTGTTTTGGGTTTTGGTGCAATGCGTATGCCCAACGATACTGATACAATGAAAATGATAGACACCTACCTAGACAGTGGTTATAACTATTTTGATACAGCATATATTTATGGTGGTTCAGAGGAGACTCTTAAAAAAACTTTGGTCAAACGTCATCCACGTCATAGTTTTTTAGTTGCTGACAAACTACCTCCATGGGAAGTTAAAAAATCTCCACAAGATTGTCAAAAACTCTTTGAAGAGCAACTACGCCGAACAGGTTTAGATTATTTTGATTTTTATTTAGTCCATTCCCTTGATGATAGTCGTGAAAAAGGTGTAGAAGATTTAGGTATATTTCAGTGGGTTGTAGAGCAAAAGAAAAAGGGACTTGTTAAACATGTAGGTTTCTCTTTCCATGGAAGCACGGCATATTTAGAGCGATTATTTAAGAATCATCCTGAAACAGAATTTGTTTTACTTCAACAAAATTATGTAGACAATTTGCGTGGTTTGGCTGGCGAATGGAGTACAATGGCGCGTAAATACAACGTTCCATTTAAAGTTATGGAACCTGTAAAAGGTGGTACTTTGGCAACATTGCCCGCCCCAGCAGAAAAACTGTTAAAAGACTATGCTCCCAACCGCTCTATTGCTTCATGGGCAATTCAATTTGCTGCTACTTTAGAAGGGGCAACATGCGTATTAAGTGGAATGTCTAGTTTGGAGCAGTTACAAGACAATGTAAACACCTTCAAAAATCTAAAACCTTTTACACAAGAGGAACTGAATTTACTGGAACAAGTGCTTACAGAAATGTCAAAAGTATCATCAATCCCATGCACCTATTGCAAATATTGCCACAACAATTGCCCCAAAAACATTAACATTGCTACTTGTTTTTCGTTATACAACGAACTCAAGCGTGGTAGCCCAAAATGGAATCGTTCCGCACTATACAAGACTATTCCAGCGGGCAACCGTGCCAACGATTGTAATGGTTGTGGGTCTTGCTTGTCACACTGCCCACAAAAAATCGACATTCCTAAAGAACTTGGTTTAGTCGGAAAAGAACTAGGATAATAAAAAAGCGGCTGTGCCGCGCGGGGGCTTGGGGGGGCAGCGCCCCCATTGAGCGACGGAAATTGCGAGAGCAATTTCCTAGCAAATATAAAAGGAGAATGTTTATGCATCCTGTATTTGAAAAATTGTCACAATTAAAACTTGTGCCTGTTGTTGTAATTAATGATGTGTCAAAAGCAGTCCCATTGGCAAAAGCACTGTGTGAAGGTGGTTTGCCATGTGCAGAAATTACCTTCCGCACAGCACAAGCGGCAGATTCGATTCGCGCAATTACAGAAGCGTTTCCTGATATGGCAGTTGGTGCGGGCACTGTGCTAACGCCAAAACAGGTTGATGAAGCTATTGCGGCGGGTGCGACATATATTGTAGCACCTGGTTTAAATCCAGAAGTGGTAAAACATTGCCAATCAAAAGGTGTTTTAATGGTGCCTGGTGTATGTACGCCTTCTGAGGTGGAATTAGGCTTATCTCTTGGGTTGGAGGCATTAAAATTCTTCCCAGCAGAACAAGCTGGAGGTGCGAATATGGTTAAGGCTTTATCTGCACCATATCGCAATGTGAAATTTATGCCAACTGGTGGAATTACACCCAAAAATGTATCTGACTACTTTGCTATAAGCAGTGTATTTGCATGTGGTGGTAGTTGGATGGTTAAAGATGATTTGATTAATGCTGGTGACTTTGACAAAATAAAAGAACTAACACAAGAAGCGGTTTCACTTGTGAAATAGTCCTTTTTTGGTAAAAAATTCAGCCTATTAAGCCAGCCTATTTCTAGTTGGTTTAATAGGCTTTTTTATTATACTCTTGAAACGATACATTTTCCATAGGGGACGCACCCCTGTGCGTCCCGCCCACTCTGCCATTTTGCGGGACGCGCAGGGGCGCGTCCCCTACATCAAACAATCTTTCATTTCACGAGTATAGTAAATTCAATCGAAAACGATTGAATTTAGCTTTGCTTCGCAAAGCTCCTCACCTCCTTTCGCTACGCTTCAGTCGGTGCGGGGGCGTTCATTTCAATTGAAAATGGTTGCGTGCAAGCACGCCCATTCTCAATTGAATTCACTATATAGCTAGGAAATTGCTTTCGCAAGTGATTACGCCACTTTTAGTTAAAACAACAAAATATCAAAATTTGGACATTTATTTATGACGAACTTAATCGCCATAATTGATATATTTTTGTAACATTTGCGCACTAAAGATTTTATCAATACACTCCGATATTAGATTTAGAGGCTATTCAAAACAAGAGTTAAGGCACAAAACTGTTGGTTTGAGATTAGCCCGTATCTGCATATAGCAGATAAATACAAGAAAGCGAGGCGCATTATGAAAAAGAATTTGGCGGTGCTATTAGTACTATCTTTGATAGTTACTATGTTGCCAGCAAACACTCTATTTGCGCAAACACTGGATACAAATGTGGTATTTACCCCATTTTCAGTGGAAACTACTACCCCACCGGCAATTATGACTACACCTGCTGCTATTAGTTTTAACTTCCAAACTAATGGCTTTAGAGAGGTAGACAGAGTAAACTTTAACGCAACTCACAACTTTTCAGTTAGAGTACGCGTTAATACTGAACATGTGGACTCTGATGTCGCAGCTGTAGAAGCATTCTGGATGCATGAAGGGGAATTGTGGCAAGGACGCGGTGGAGATAGTTTCCAATACTGGTCTGCTTCTGATTTTGGCATGAACAGCGAGAGAGACGTTACTCTACAATTAGAAGGAAGACAAGGGCAACGCGAACGCGGCGGCAATTGGACTTTAATTGTTGCACTCATTGGCTATGATAATGAAATCTTAGCTGCAAATGAAACTCGCATCGCTGTGTTGAATGTATTCAACGAGCCTTATGAAACTCCAACTCCTTCACCAACACCAGGTCAAAATGACCAAGGTGAAGATGATGACAACCAAGGCGGAAGCACAGTTATTGTTATTGTTGTTCCTCCACCAATCGTTGTTGTAAACAGAAGTGTTACAACTATTGTAATCACTCACCAAATTAACACAATTGTTAGCCGCAACGTTCAAAATCCTAAAGTAAGGATTGTTGTTCGTGTTGGTTCTGGTATTAAAGTTTCTGGTCAAACAATTGTTAAAGTAAGAGAAGTTAATGCTGGTCTTACAATTGTAAACAATGTCCGCATTACTAACCGTTCTGTTGTGCGTAACAACGTTGTTGTAAATATCAGCAATCGCGTTATCAACACATGGACAATCACTGACAGCAGTGAAGTTACTATTTCTTTCAGAAATGCATGTCGTCGTACATTTGACCAACGCTTTAGCAAAAAGCGTCGTTCTTCTCGTAGACTTACAAGCATTACTGTAGTTAATAGAATGTTAGTTACTAATCTGTTTGAAATCAACATTCGCATTGACAATGTACCTGTAGTATTCCCAGGTGGTCCAGGTTCTGATGAGTCTATTGAAGAAAACGATTCTTACATGACTATGAACATCAACGACCTTGACTTAACAGAAGCTCAATTAAGAAGACTTGGTATGTTGTTCTTCTATCTTCAAGACCTTGAAGACCTTGAAAGCCTAAGCTACAGAATAGTAAGAGTTTATGTTAATGATGAATATATTAACATTCCAATTCTTGGTGATGGTTGGTTTGGTCTAATCGTATTACCAGACGACATGAACTTTGATGGTGAAGAAGACGAAGTTGATGAAGATTACGTAGACGAAGACGAAGTTGATGAAGACGAAGTTGATGAAGACTACGTTGACGAAGACGAAGTTGATGAAGACTACGTTGACGAAGACGAAGTTGATGAAGACTACGTTGACGAAGACGAAGTTGATGAAGACTACGTTGACGAAGACGAAGTTGATGAAGATTACGTAGACGAAGACGAAGTTGATGAAGACTACGTTGACGAAGACGAAGTTGATGAAGACTACGTTGACGAAGATGAAGTTGACGAAGACGTTGTTGACGATGTTGTTGTAAACAACAACGAAGATGACGACGACCAAGGCGAAGATAACGACGATCAATAAGCATCAATATAATAAATAATAAAAACGGGCTTGTTAATCAGGCTCGTTTTTATTATGCATTAGTACATAATTTTATATACACTGATAGCCTGATGATGGTATAATTATTGATATTTTCCACTTTAGAGCCTGTTTAAAATGGCTGTTCATGTGAAACTGTGTTTCGTCATTGCGGGCTTGACCCGCAATCTCTCCTGTAAAATTGGCTTTAGAAAGAGATTCCGCATCAAGTGCGGAATGACGAAATCGCAGATTCGCGACATGACCAAATGGCTATAGATGCAAGGAGTAATGTCATGGATATAGCTGGGATTATAGTAGAATTTAACCCATTTCATAACGGTCATGACTTTCATATCAAAAAAACACGAGAAATTACAGGTTGCAAATATATTATTGCTGTAATGAGTGGCAACTTTGTACAGCGTGGTGAACCTGCCATTTGTGATAAATGGCGACGTACAGAAATGGCATTAAACTTAGGCGTGGATATGGTAATAGAAATTCCTGTACCATATGTAATAGCTGGTGCAGACTATTTTGCACGTGCAAGTGTGGGCTTGTTAGCTAAAACTGGGATAGTAGATTGCCTCTCCTTTGGAAGTGAGTTAGGGGATTTATCAATATTGATGGAAGCTGGGCAAATTCTTGCAGAAGAACCATCATTATACAAACAACGTTTACAAGCAGAGTTAAGTGATGGAAAGTCTTTTGCCACTGCACACAAAACTGCTCTACGAGATGTTTTATTAAACAAAAATAGCAATATCAAAAACATACCTGAATCATTATTTACAAAACCTAACAATTGTTTGGCTATGGAATACTGTAAAGTTATGCAATTGCTAAACAATCCATTTCAAATTTTTACCACTCACAGAGCCGAAGGCGGAGTATCTGCAACAAAAATAAGAAAAGATTTTATAAATAAAACTTTAATACAAAATCAAATGCCTGATATTGCCTATAAAATTTTAAAAGATGCGCCAATAAACGAACTTGATAATTATAGTAGTATTTTTCGTTATCTTTGTATCACAAAAGAACTGGATTTAGGCGAAGGGCTAGAACATCGTTTTAAGCGGCTTGCACCAGAATATAACAAATTATCTGATTTAATTATGGCTGTAAAAACCAAACGATATACTCATACACGTTTGCAACGTGCTGTAATTAGTGTTTTGTTAGAAATTGATAAATCCACTATTAACATGTATGAAGAAAGTGGCGGGGTTCAATATATAAGGGTACTTGGCTTCCGTGAAGAAAGCAGACATTTATTAAGCGAATTATCACGCAAAGCAACTTTGCCTGTGATTACTCATAAAAAAATTATTGGCGAAGTGTTAAAGCGTGGAGGCGTGGCAAAACATATGCTTAAAAAAGAACTGCTATCAGAGGAAATATACAACCTTGTAACAACACCATAAATATTTAAAAATATGTATTGCTTTTTATTTGAATTGGCATATACTTGGTTTAGGGCGTGTTCCCACTACTAGGGAACTGTTCATTAGTTTAGTGGGAACACGCCCTACAATATCACTTCACAAAAAGGAGCTTCCACAATGAGAGCATTTATGGACGAGCATTTTTTGCTAATGAATGGTACGGCTGTAGACCTGTATAACCATATTAGCGATTTACCAATTATCGACTATCATTGTCACCTAGACCCAGCCGCAATTGCAAATAACAATCGTTTTAGAAGTATTACAGAACTTTGGTTGGGAGGAGACCATTATAAATGGCGATTGATGCGTCATAATGGTGTGCCTGAATCCCACATTACTGGTGATGCCTCTGATGCCGAAAAATTTGCCGCGTGGTGTGCAACTGTACAAGACTGTATAGGTAATCCTGGTTATCATTGGGCACATATGGAATTAAAAAGATATTTTGGATATGATGGTGTTATTACTGCCGAAAAAGCCGCCGAAATTTATGCATTATGTAATACACAAATTGAGAAAGAAGATTTTAATGTTATAAATATGCTAAAATTGTGCCGTGTGGAATGGCTTGCAACCACTGACGACCCAGCGGATACCCTAGAGCACCACAAAACAATTAAAGAAGCAAATATTTCACCACGAGTAATGCCATCTTTCCGCCCCTCACAGGTTTTGGAAATAGAAAAGACTACCTATGTTGCATATATCAAGCGACTTTCAGAAGCCTCAAACCAAAATATTACAGATTGGGATGGGCTTAAAAATGCATTAACAAACCGCCTAGACTATTTTACAGAAATGGGTTGTCAAGTTTCTGACCACAGCCTTGAGCCTCCAGTATTTGACCCTAATGCCACGGACGACGATGCCAATTCTGCATTAAAAAAAGCTCTTAATGGCGAAACCCTCACAACTCAAGAAGTAGTTGCCTACAAAACGCGCCTACTTTCTTGGTTGGGTGGAGAGTATCACAAACGTAATTGGGTTATGCAAATTCATATGGTTGTTCAACGAAATAATAATTCTCGTATGTTTAAGTTACTAGGACCAGATACAGGTTTTGATTGTATGTCTGATGATAATTTTTCCCTAGCACTTGCGCGTATTTTGGACGACATGGAAAGTCGTGACTCTCTACCACGCACGGTTCTTTATGCGCTAAATCCTACTGCCGATGACATGCTTGCTACTATGATTGGCAACTTTGCAGGGCGTGGCATTCGTGGACGTATGCAATGGGGTTGCCCTTGGTGGTTTAATGACAACAAACCTGGAATGGAAAAACATTTAATCACCCTAGCTAATCATGGTATGGTATCTACTTTTATTGGAATGCTAACAGATTCGCGTAGTTTTATGTCTTATCCTCGTCATGAATATTTCCGTCGCATTCTTGCAAACCAACTTGGCAAGTGGGTAGAGACAGGCGAATTCCCTAGAGACATGGACAGGCTTTACAAAATAGCCGCAGACATTGCTTACTTTAACGTAAAAGACTATTTTAGTTAGATTAGATATGAGGGTTTCACCCTCAAACTCCCATGAGGGGCGCTGCCCCTCAACCCCGCAAGGGGACAAGTCCCCTTGACCCCTGTCCTGAAAAACGCATACGCGTTTTTCGTTTGTAAGGATTAAAAAAAGTGGCATAGCCACTTTTTTTTGTTAAAGTTTTTGTCAAACTTTTTTCAAAAAGTTTGCAGGGTGTGGGACGGAGTCCCACGGTTTTTTATTTTATTATATTTTATCCACCAATAACAACAGGGTGAATTGTAACAGCTTCACCATTTTCCAAAACGCGGTGCCTTGGTACGGCTCTACCATTAATAACAGCAATACCAGATTTATCCTCTGGCAAACCAATTAAAGACATGGCATCAGCAACAGTAGATTCTTTGGGCACTTCTATGCTTACAGACCGCTCTGATATAAACTTTGTTGCCCAACTCTCAGTAAGAACCGACACCTTAATCATTATTCCGCCTCCTCAAGTCCTTCAAGTTTAGCCTTATATTTTTCAATAATTTCATATGCGACTTCTTCTTTTAAAACGCCATGCAAAGTTGGGGTTTCAAAGAATCTCTTAGGCAGTTTAATATCAGAAAAATCGAAACCTAAAGCCTTTTTAATACGTAACTTAGTACCCAGTATACGCCTAGTAACGGCTGTAAGTTCCTCATTTGTCATTTCAACACCAATAGAATTAAATGCCTCAATGATATTGTCACGAGTGTAAACTTTGCGTGAGAATAAGCAAATAATTAACGAGTTAAGCATACAGCGCTCAAGCTCTTCATTTATAAGATAATTGGCAAAAACTTCTGTGTCAACTTCTGCCTGAGATTGGTCAAGTGAGTAACCAGCATTGTCGAGGTGAGAATGACGCGCCCCAACTGCTTGACCCACAAGAGAACCATAACCTGTGTGATAACCTGTCATTTCATTTTTTGAAACATGCATAGCGTATTCTGCGCCGCCGTAAACTTTAGATGCATGGTCTACACCCTTACCTAAGTTTACATAGAATTCATTTTTAGCCGCCCCAAGATATTTTACACATTCGCAGTACTCTTTATAACTGCCAAATTTCAGTGGAACAATAGTATCTTCAAGGGTTATAATGCCATTTTCCAATGCTTCTGTAGCCCAGCCTAAAGCAACACCTGTACTCATCGCATCCATTCCAGCAATTTCCACTTCTTCAATAAGTTCAAGTATTTCTTCTGGTTCTTTAAGCCCAACAAATGTGCCAAGAGCAAAAATTAACTCATAGTCGTAGGCTACGTTAAATGTCTCGTATTCGTGCCCTTTTTCGGCAAAAGAACGCCTAAATTGCCCAATATGAATACAACCTACAGGGCAACCAGCACATGAAAGTTTTCTAACTTGATGATTTTCGGAAAATGTTTCGCCGCTAACTTCGTCTGCATGTTCAAAAGTACCTTGACGCAAATTAAGTGTGGGTAATCCACCAAGTCCATTAAGGACTTTTACATTTACAGGCGTACCCAAATCATGGTATTTAGACATTACATCAGTTTTTACGCACACATCATAAAGTTTGCGGAATGTTTTAAAGTATGCGCCAAAGTTTTTGATTGGCATTTCTCTTTCACCAACAAACTCAATAGCTTTAAGGTGTTTAGAACCCATACACGCGCCCAAACCCAAACGCCCAAAGTGACGATATCTGTCAACAGTGGCACATGCATAAGCAACAAGATTTTCCCCGCCCGCACCAATACGAATAATAGAGCGTTTGCCGCTTTTATCACTTTCGTTAAAGCGCATAATTCTACCAATATTATCTTTTTCGCTTCCCCAGAATGGGCGTGCATCCTTAAAGATAACATCGTTTTCAGTGATAGTGAGGTAGACAGGGTGTTTGGATTTATTTGTTAAAACAACAGCATCATACCCAGAGGATAACATTGCCATACCCAAACGCCCAGCGGCGTATGATTCACCTAAATTGCCTGTGAGAGGCGAAACAAACATCGCCACACATTTTGTAATAACTGGAAATATTGTTGACAATGCCCCCATTGCAAAAATTACAGGCTGGGCAGGGTCAAGTGGTTCAAGGTCTGGTCGCATATTTTCTTCCAGCAATTTGGAAGCAACACCAACACCACCCATAAAGCGGTTAAGGTCTGCTCTCACATCCACGCGGAATTTTTGCGTTTCCATATCAATGTACAATACTCGAATATCTCTATGATAAGTCACAAATATTACCCCCTTCTAGTCTGGCACTTCTTCTTGAGTGATACATTCATGCGGGCAGTATTTTGCACACATTCCGCAATGGTGACAAATTAGAGGCAATTTTGTTTCTTCACAAAAACCTACAGCCCCTACAACACATGCATCAATGCAACGCTTGCAACCTGTACACAATTTCTTGTTTACAGTGACACCGCCACCTTTTCTTGCTACTATAGCATCAGTTGGACAGGCTTCTGCACATGCTGCAGGTTCTTTACAGCCGTGACAAATTGTTTCGGAAAATTTTCCAGACACGCCCCCATACGAGCGTATTTTAATACGACTTTTGTTGAATGAATGGCTTTTGGAGTTTACTGCCGCACACACAAGCGCACACGAAAAACATCCAATACATTTAGACATTCCAGCCGTTTTCATAACTTTAGCCAAGTAAACAGCTCCTTTTGGTTAGTTTTTTTTGGGGCTATCCGCCCCAAACCCCGACAAGGGATTTCATCCCTTGACCCTTTCTTGAAAAACCGCAAAGCGGTTTTTCTTTGTTGAATTCTACGTTATTCACTTGGTTACAGTAACATAAATGCCTTAGTTGGTCAACAAAAGGAGAATGGAAAAAGTAAAAGCCCCACAACCTTTTAGGGTGTGGGGTGGTTTTACTTGTTAATTATCCAATAGCCCACACACGAGGGGTATTTCTAAACTCTGGCAAAACATCATTACTATCTGTGACAATCATGAGTACTTCCCTTGTTTGTTCGTCTAAAATCATTTCAGCAATCCGCCCTGTGCTGTCTGTAGCTGTAAACCTTAATACATTCGCGACAGCGATAAGGTTTTCATTTTCATCAGTGATTTGATAAGCCCTAATGCATACAAACTCTACATTTACTACTTCTGTATTGATAAAGTGCCTTGAGGCGTATTCCATAATCACTTGAAGATATTCATCAAGTGACTCTGGAGGTTGTAGGCTGGCATTTACAGCGTCTATAGCTTCGTTATACCATAGTCTTCCCTCTTCTGTGAGCATAAGTGATTCAAATCTATCAATAAACTCATCTGCTATGAAGTCACGGAAGTTTGCAAAATGATGTATGTTTATCCATTCGCCTGTAACTGCATCAATTTGAAACGCAAAAGAATTTTGTGCTTGCGCAATGAACTCTGCTGCAGAATCTGTAACATTTCCATGCCAATACGTTCTTGAATGTGTCTCCCAATCCCAATAATTCAAAACAACAAATTTACCATCAATGCATATACCAAAAACTTCCCATATATATTGTGCGCCAATAAGTGCCGCTTCTTCTGGGCTTAATGCATCAGGGCTTGGTATTTGTCTATAAGTCCAATCAGGTACTTCTACTGTTAATGAGGGTGTTACAAAACCTTCACGAGGTGAGTTTTGCACTGTGGTTGTGGCTGGAGCAGAGGCATAAGTAAGCTCTGTTTCTGCAAGAATAGGCGAACCCAAGGCATTGGATATAAACAAGCCTCCTCCAATCATTAACATTCCTGTAGCCAAAGCCAGTGCCATTATAGATTTTTTCATTTTCTTTGCTTTCATCATACTAATTAATCTCCTTTTGATATCTTTATTAGAACTACATAAATTGAGTGCTATACTGGTTGAATTTTCGCAATCTGCGTTATATTGCATAATTTGCAAAATAGTTTCGCCATAAAATCTCCTACGTTTAGGGTTCATTTCCAGCGCAACTTTTTCATCACAAGATAATTCACATGTTATACCCAATTGTTTGTTAAAGGCATAAACGATAGGATTAAACCAATGTATAGCATTTACTAGCAACGCAATTGCTTTAAACCAGAGGTCTTTGCGCTTGTAATGCATAATTTCATGTGCCAAAATTACTTCTAGTTCATCATCCGAAAGTTCCATATTTGGAATAACTATCACAGGTTTAATTAAACCAAGAAGCATTGGTGTATGTGCTATATCACTTACAAATATAGGTATTGTGCAGTTTAAATTAGTAATCTCTTGAGCTTCAAATAGCACAATACGACGATAGCTGTAGTAATTTTTCACACTCATAAACAAAAACAATATTGCACCAAATGCCCAAATTATTAACAAAAATGGTGAAATTATTTCAATGTATGTTATTAATAGGCTTGAGATTAAAATGGATATTGTTGCATTTTCAGGTTCATTTGTTTCATTCCCAAGTAAATCCTCATTTAGATTTAGATATAGATTTGGCGTTTCTCCTGCAATTCTGGTTGGCATATTAAATTCTAAAGTCATATCCCCATACATTGGAGGAATCCATTGAATGGGTAGGGTATTTTCAGGGCTGTAATGTGTTCTAAGCCCTGATATACTCCCCACTAAATAAGTGCCTCCCAGTAGGAAAACAAGCGGAATAACTAAGCTATAATAATGCCATGTTTTAGAAAATATTTTTTGGGTAAGTGGATGTATAAGCCGTAGAGTTATATATAAAATGCCGCCTACTAAACTACTGGTGACTATGGCAAAAAATAGATTCACTCAAAATCACCATCCTCATCCACACTATTTGCAAACCAATCCCTAAGTTCTTTTACTTCCGCTTTGTTTATGCCCCCGTCTTCAACAAGTGCCGCCATAAAACTCTTAATACTGCCCCCATACAATGAGGAAATTATATTACGCCCCTCCTGCCTCTGATAGTCCGCAAATGTTGCGACTACATAGTACATATTTGTCTTGCCTTTTACTTCTTTCCGTAGAAACCCCTTGGCTATTATTCTCTCTAGCAATGTTGATATGGTAGGATGTTTCCAACCTTTGCTATCTTCAAAAATAACTAACAACTGTGCAATGGTTACAGGGGTAGCTAATCCCCATATGGCTTGCATAATTTCCAGTTCTCCATCAGAAAGTTTACCTAATTTGTTCATGCGCGCATCCTCCTAATACCGGGTATTTCTAAATTTGTGTGGTTGTAGGGGACGCGCCCCCGCGCGTCCCGCAAAATGACAGGTTGGGCGGAACGCGCAGGGGCGCGTCCCCCGCAAAGCGGCGTAGCCATTTTATATCCTACTTAATGTCGGATATAAATAATAGTATACCGACATCATGTCGGGATGTCAAGCAGTTTATTTTTTCAACTAATAAGCGAAAAATTCCCGCTTAACGAGATATTGAATACTAGCGCCTTTGCATTTATACTGTGTGCAAGCGCGCTAATATTTTTTCTGGAGGAATTTTTAATGTTATATATTGCTGAAAATTTAAAGGCTCTTCGTAAGAGTAAAGAGTGGACACAAGAAGAAATGGCAGAAGTTGTTGGTGTATCACCTCAAAGCATTAGCAAATGGGAACGTGGTGACACCTATCCAGATATTACATTATTGCCCGCACTTGCCAATTTGTTTAAAGTTAGTGTAGATACTATAATTGGAATGGATAAAATTAACGAAACAGAAGCCATAAAGTCAATCTTCAAATCTGGGCATGAGTTTTTGCGTGAGAGTGATAACGAGTCTGCAAAAAAGGTATTTTCAAATGCACTCAAGACATTCCCCAATGATGAAAGCCTTATGGCAGAGCTTGCATTAGTATTGTCCACTGAAAGCGACACAGAACAATTAAAACAAGCTACAGATTTATGTAATCGTGTGCTTTCAGGCAACCCCTCTGAAAAAGTGCGGCACACCACCCGCGCTACAATATGTTTGATTTACTTTAAATTGGGTGAAAAAGAAAAAGCAATGAATGCCGCCCAAAATTTGCCTCATCTTCGTGAGAGTCGCGAAAATATTTTAGCAGAACTCAAGGGTGAGCCAGATATTGATGATATTAACTCATACTTGCGATTCCTTGCGTTGGGTGAAGAGGATAACCAAGATAAATTGTTTGTAGAAATTGGGCTTGATATGATTGTAATGTGTACAGAGCTTGATTTGGTAGAGAAGATTAAAGAACTACGCAAAGAAGTTGGTGCAACTACAGATACTACCAATGGATTGCGTAAACTTCCACAAGTTAGGATTCGTGATAATGTAAATCTTCCACCTGGTAGGGTAAAAATTAGCCATTATGCAACTCCTCTGTTAGACAAAGATTTTACAGACCCAAATTCTGCTGTAGAAGAAGTACTCTCCACTTTGAAAAAAATAGCCAAATAGCCTTTTATACCTCTTATACCTTTTCATTCTCATTCAGAGAAACGCGAATGCGTTTTTCCTGTCAAAGTTTTGATGAAACTTTTTCAAAAGTTTCTCGGGGGTTTGGGGGTGAAACCCCCATGGTTTTATGGTTTTATTTTTAATCTTTACAAAACAACCAAGCAGAAACAGCCGCCGTAAGTGGAATAGTAGACAGCATTCCAAAACTACCAACTAAAGCCCTTAAAATCTCTGTAGCAATTATTTCAGAATTTAGCAATTGAATTAATGAGCGGGAATCACCTGTGCTAACTAAAATCATAGCCAAAGAACTACCAATATACGCAAGAATTAATGTGTTAAGCATTGTACCCATGATATCCTTGCCTATGTTTATTCCAGATTTAAATAATGTGGCGAAATTTATGCAATTTCCAGCTATACGAATTTCCCACATTGCAGAGGCTATAGACATTGCAACATCCATAATTGCGCCAACAGCTCCTATAATAACCCCCGCAAAAATAACATCTACAGGATTAATGGGAATAGGAAATAAAAAAAGTTGCCTAAGGTCACTGTCTTGTGCGCCTGTTAAAGCCGCCAATCGTGACATAATCAACATCAGAATGCCTGATACAATTAATCCACCCAAGCAACCAACCATAGCCACCAATGATTTTTTATTAGCACCAACAACTAGTAATAAAGTAAATACAATAGTGTAAACAGCCAATAAAAACACGGCAAATAAAACGCTATAACCCGCTAAAATAGCTGGAATAAACACAAAAAAGATTGCAACACATGTTAGCCCAAGTGTAATTATGGCATTTAAGCCCTTGGTTCTTCCAAAAACCAAAATTAATACTAAAAATACGACACCAATAATAACTATATTGTACAAACGCACAAAATCAAAAAAAACAAAACCCTGTGTTGGGTGGGCAATCAAAAAAATACGATTGCCCACCCTTATTCTTTCCCCTGTGTTATCTTGTGTTACCGTTGCACTGTAAGAAATAACCACTTGTTCACCACGCCTGTGCCTGCTGGTTATTTCTGCAATTAGGTCTATGTTTATGAATACAACCCATGTATTTAGGTCTACTTGAAATTCATTTTCTGTAAACGAAAGAATTTCTATTGCACGTGCGGTTACAATTTCAGGGTTTGTTTGTCCTTGATGAATAACAGGGCTTGTCCCCCGTGTTACAATCAAAAATCCTATAAAAAGAAATAGTATTGCACTCAGCAATACTACTATATAAAAAATAAGTTTTTTCCTGAATAATTCCATATTCACCTATCCAAAAACTCTTGTAAAATTAGCACTGTCAATAAGAATTTCATTTTCCGAAACAACTATTATATCCCATTGTTGAGTAATATCATCATCTAATTCAATTATCAAAGTTGAATCAGATAAACGCCAATTAAACGTTGCGGGTACATTACTCCACACTCTATTGCCTGTGCCATCAGCGTAAAATACATAAAATCCAGAGTGCCAAACCCAATGCCCCACAAGTATTTCTTCAGTGATAATAGCACCATCAATTGGCAACTCAAAATATAACCCTTTTGTAATATCAGAAAGATTAACACGAGCAATAGGAACAGCAAAGTTTACAGCTTGTGCCACATCACGTGCAGAAGCCGTTGTAATGCCCACAACCTGCCCATATCTATTAATTAATGCACCACCACTACTGCCAGGTGAAAGGGGGGCTGTAATTTGTATCATACCATCAACACGATATATACCAAAATACCCTGTGTGGTTAAGTCTTGATACCATACCATCAGTAAAGGTATTTTGTTGCCCCAAAGGGCTACCAATTGCAAAAACACTATCACCAATGCGCAAAATATCAGAGTCGCCCATAGGTAAATAAACGAATTCAGATTCTCCATCACCTATTTGAATTACTGCCAAATCATTGTCAATATCATAGAAATAATATCCCCAAATTTCAAACTCTTGTCCACTGTGGGTTCTTATATATGCAAATGGTCTGTTTCGCATAACATGGTGGTTAGTTACTGCAATACCTGAAGAACACACAAAAAAACCACTGCCAGTAAAACGAAACCGTTCGCCATCAACAGAAGTATAAATTGAAAATACAGCATCTGCATATTGTTCAAATATATCTGATGGATAAAGTGGCATACGTTGTGTTATTGTAGAATCATAATCAGTAACAGCCTCTGTAACAATAACATACCGCTCTGGATTAAATCTAACAGCACCAACAAACAATATAAAAGCCAATATAAAAAGTGTTAATTTCATATCAAATTTGCCCACTTGACTATAACCATAACGAGTTGGTTTTTTATCTAATTGCATCCATCCTATCAAAAAGCCAACAAGAAACCCACCAACATTTGCCCATGCACCAATTCCAGGGACTATAATAGCCAAAAGCAAACCAAATATAGCACATGCAACGATTGCATATTTACTACTATTTCCAAGATTAAGCCCTGTAAAACGAGTATAAGCAAAACCAGCACCCAAAACCCCAGCAGTTGCACCAGCCGCCCCAACAATGGCATAATCTGCTGTGGTTAAAATAAATGTAATTAAAGCCCCAGCCAAACCAGAAGATAAATAGATTAACAAAAAGCGTCCGCGCCCATAATGGTATTCTACATTAGCCCCAAAAAGCGCCAATAACAACATATTCACAATCAAATAAAACACAGAGTAATGCACAAAAATAGATGTAAATAAGCGATAAAATTCGCCATTATTCCATATTAGGCTAGGCACTATTGCGTTAAATCTTACAGCAAACGAAAAATAGTCAGGCACGTAAATCTCTGATGT
>Ga0123355_10004608_pt1 | contig 20042 bp, 4 predicted proteins | sample TergutEmb28metaG_3_FD_89872 | JGI IMG/M metagenome (GOLD analysis project Ga0123355, IMG submission 89872) | Embiratermes neotenicus P1 segment gut microbial communities from Petit-Saut dam, French Guiana - Emb289 P1 | ecosystem: Host-associated > Arthropoda: Insects > Digestive system > Gut ...
GGTGTTAACATGGTGAAAAAAAAAAGAGCGGGGAAGCCATGGGTAGAGGGGAGGGATAATATTAAATGGTTCTTTGGGGGTGGGAGTGGGGGGGGGGGGGATGGACTGGACTGATCTGACTCAGACTAGGGACAAGTAGCGGGCTCTTGTAAACGCGGTAATGAACTTTCAGCTCCATAAAATGCGGGGGATTTGACTAGATGAGAAACGGTCAGCTTCTCAAGAAGGACTATGCTACGTGGAGTAAGTAAGTAAGTAAGTAAGTAAGTAAGTAAGCAAGCAATAAGATTTTTTTCTGTCCAACTAATCAAGGCCAGACAACATCAGATGCCCATCAATATTCACTTTTACTCCACCTCTACTTAGTTTCTCTAGTAGAATATGAAATTATCTATACATATAAGAACGCTCTTCTCTGTACGAAGTTACTGAACCCTGTAAAGAGTCGGTCGGTCACTCGTCTACCGGTCGACGACGCGATTCATGTTCCATCACTACTGGAAAATCGAAAAAAAAAAATAAGCCAAGTATTTTGAAACTATTTCCGGAACACACAATTCTCTTACGGTTACAGATTTTCTTAATGACATAAACATGCACATATTACAAATAAACAATACACTAAAAGACTATATTTTAATGTACAAATATATAAACAATATTTAATGTTATGTTTAGTTAAGTGCTAAAATGTTGGAAAATTAATCAAGAAGCTCTTGTTCTGCGGGTATGTCCTCGGATCTCCCAAACTCAAGAACAAATTTCGAACATTTTAGTAAGTTCAAAATTTAAACGTTTGATCAGCTGCTTGTGCTCACCAGTACATCACTAAGCCTACGCCTCTCTCTACGGTAAACACTTCCCACGTAAAATTCAACGGAATTTTTGGAGCAAACACATTTAACAATTTTTTGACTGCAAAAACAGGGACGATTTTGTGTTCCAGTACAAACCACGCTATGTCAGTGCCGTATAACTATGCCGCCCAAAGACGGTCACAAACAGAGAAAACTCGGAACAATTCCCACAGACCTGTAACATAAAGGGACCGCGCGAAATGTCCGCAGCTGATGAAACCAAGGAAACTTTCTTTCGTGATGCAGCTGCGGATGCACCTAGATCCATCTAACCTAACTGAATTAAAATACACAAATTATTTATATTCTGCTGTTCCTGGTAAGGATTCTACTTCCTTATATGCACCCCCTACAAGCTAATATAAAAAGTCTTACACCCGTGCGCAAAATTATCTCTTATCCGGGTCACGTAATTCCTCATCTTTATTGACAATGCAGTAACGTGCACATGCTAGATAAACTTGTCCTAAGTAATATCATATGAACTTGATCCCTACTTGCATGTAAATTAGCTGCCAGCAGTAGCGTCGCCATCACCTTAGGTCGGGAACGTCCACTTACCTAGAGCATCTGGAACAAACGACAAAACAGGATACGTTTAGAACATTATCCAGCTTAGAATTCATCACACTGAAAGCTACTTGATAACCAGAATTAAACAGGAAGACCAATGTTGTATCAAACTTTTAAGCTACTGGATGTTGGTGCATGGAGGGGGGAGGGGGGTGCGTGATCATGCGGTCAGTTGCCGGAATTTCTGGCCCAGGTTCAAACCCAAGCCAGTCCATTTGGGTTTTGCGATGAACAAAGTGTCAAGGGAAAGAGCTTCCTCCGAGCACTACAGTTTTCCCCCATCGGCATCAGTAAACTGAATTTCCACACTGATTTATTAATATATTACCGACGCTGTATCAATTGAGCAACCCACAGCGTCGGTAACACACAATAACTTACGCCAATGTGACACTTCACATGGTCCCCTTAATGCGATAGAAGTCCTTCCTAATAATCTATAATTACAAATTAAGAGGAATAACAGAAAATGTACTTCATACCACGGATGGAAACGCCTAAAAGTTACGTTTGTGAAACAAATTCAAGCGATTCTTAGATAAAAGTTAGTAAAGCCTTCAAATAAAACAGATATTAACAGCTTTGAGAGGGAATGATTCCATGTAAACAGATCGCTTAATAATGGTTATATACTTTACTGGATATCCCCACTCTTTTTAAGCGACACATCAAACATCCCTATACCATAATTTGATTTTGCGTTAGGCATCATCATCACCATAATCACCACCACATTCCTAATCGTTACCACTGATCTTCGATTCAGAGAACATCCTGTTTTAATAAGTGGTTATTAAAGGGTGTCATTTAAGGAAAATGATTTTACTGAAAGGTTCACTGAAAGATGTATGAAGAACATACATCTCTACGTAGAACTGCGAAATGAACGTATTTGAATGAGGTGTGACGTACTAAGCTAATGAGATTCTTAAATAAATTATAATTAGCCTTTATCTTCTTGTTTTAATAATCACAACCGCACAAAACTACAAAATTAACATGTCGACGGACCATCTCACACGCATTTTTTATTTCGTGACAGGCCAACTTTCACAATAAAAAACAAATACTTGCAAAATTATAAATATTTCAGTACAGTATTTTAAACCTACGTTTTTAGACAGGAACCCGAAATACAAAAGACGTAAACTAAATCTCAAAAACGAATACATTTAAATACATTCAGAGTCTGCCGGGAAATAGTCTGTGGCCGTGAAAGTGGGTAGTAATGAAACAAACCAGTAAGAAGTGACACAGAATTCTTCCATCCGTAACATCACCAAATGTCGTCTGTTTCTTTAACCCTCCTTCTGTTCTCCTTTCACGCCAATTATGATTCCCTTTCCTTGAACAAGTCCAAAGTACACGTACCAAAACCACCTTCCTTTCATAGTGAACCGAATGTACGGTTTCTGATATTTTATTTTTATGAGCCTGTAATGAGTAACAGCATTCATGCTACAACTCGCAGGCAAACGTCTCGCCCGCCTTCTGACAACAACCGTCACACAAGTGCAGCGCTGACGGACAGCAAGACGGATATGTAACAATGTGGACATTCGAAATTAGAGATATGAACCTTGAAACCAGACGTCTACTAAATACAGACTGCCATCGAATTATGAATGAAAAATACTGTAATGAAAACATACATAACTACTACTGACGAAGTGCAGAACAGGTAAAAATGAATAACCAGCAATATAGACGGAGAAACGGCAAGAAAATTACAAATATTTACAATGTCACGAGTGATTATTTTTAAATTTCCATATTTAAAGTGCATCTTACAAGCTCTAAGCCTGTACGTAATTCAACATCCCCTACATGCATAAAGAGTATATAGAATATGAGGTAGTTATTACAACTTATATAATTAGTGTAAACAAAGTCAATAATTCAAAACTTAAGGGTTTGTTTAAGTTTATAAGTCTTTATTTTAGGGCTTGCATACCAATTTAGAATTTGAGACTAAAGAAGATTTCAAGAAGAATCCTTAAAGTACTTTTTATAGCATCGTTTTAGAAGTAAATTAATTATTATCCACATATAATAACAACAATTGCACACGTCGTGATAAAGAAAATATGTGGTTTACTATTTTATTGTTTTTATTCTCCTACATATTTTGGCTTAGATAAACCATCTTAAGGGAAACTCATTCAAAAGGGAAACAGGACATATATTAACACAAACACACATCGTCGACAAACACGTAGCAGATGTAGCGACCAGATGTGAGTATTAATTTTATCACACGTACAATGAAAGTCCATATGAGTATCTTTCGTGCTAATTTACATGAGCGCCCGGTAACCGCTGGATGGGATCCGGAACCCGTCTACGTACTCGTAAAGGTAAAGATAAAGTGATCCCGTTACAGGCCTGGTGTGGCCCAGAGGTTGGATAGAGGTATAGCTCTACTCTTCCATGACCGCGGCACTAGAAATGGGCGAGTGGTCAGCAGCACGCCCCGGCCGCACTTTACCCCCGGGAAAGACCCGGTACCCATTGTACAGGGGGCTGGGTGGGCGCTAGGGCCGGTCTGGACGGGCGGAAAATCTCGTCCCCACCGGGATTCGATCCCGGACCTTCCAGCCCGTAGCCAGTCGCTATACCAACTGAGCTACTGGGCCCGTCTACATACTCGTACAAACCTGTGTTTTACGTAAGTACTATGAAGAGACACGTAAGTATTTTTTTATTTGTGCAGAAGCGTACAAAACGTCACGTTGTTGCCTGCGATTTACATCTTAGAAATGGTCGCCCATAAGGTCAAATTAACACGTGTCCGATATTGAAATGTTATGTTGTACTTGAAAATTAATGTTCTTTTATGTTCAAAGTTACATTCTAGACGAACAGTTTCGATACGATTTGTCAGTGGCATCGGTGGAAAAAGAACATGAAGCTATAGCAAGCGGTAATGCGCTTTAAATTCAGCCAGTTCGGTACAGATGCATGTCACAAGTTGACATTCTGAAACTAACGTTTAGAGCTTCAGGGGAAAGAAACAAAACGTGGAAAATTCAATTGTCTTAAACAGCAAATTTGGCACATCCATAATTATAAACATACAAATGATGTGCTCAAATAATACCTCTAGGTTGTTTAATATTATTTTGTATATTTGTATAATCTTTATATTATTTAACACTACACGTAAATGTGTATATATATATATATATATATATATCTCAGCAAAAGAACATAATCAACACAAAAATAATTTGAAAATGACAAGCAATTTATTCTCAATGCCCCAATTTACTCACTAACAATTTACGATTACAGGAAACAATTACTATTTGTTTCATGTATCTTAACTCAACTGTCTACTTGTTAGAAACGTACGTTGACCAACCGGTGGAGAAGAGAAAATTACGACTGACTGTGTTTCCTTATTTCTTTTTTCTTTGTTCTCTCTCTTTTTCTCTCTCTCTCCTGTCGGCTCCCCCTCCCTTTTAATGTTCAACTTTAATACGCTACACTTTGCTGCTTTTACCAACCCCCCCCCCCGTCTCGCACATTATTTTATTGTCTTTACTTATGTGTGTGTGTGTCTGATTATTCTGCCCTAATGATGTCCTGTCGTAATGCTGAATCATCAACAGCAGGATTATAGGCGATATTTCTCCTACTGCAACACACAGGCTCCTTCCGGCGCAGGGAAGTTAACAGGCGACTTGGAACTTGCTTATCTGAAATTGCAGGTCATGTTTTGGTCGGCGAGGCTTAAGTCACTGCAGTTTGTATGCCGTCATCTGTGAATATATTCCTGATACTTTAAAAAATCATATTTCGGCAACACAAGTTTTGCCATAAACTATTCATATTCCCCTTGCAATAGCCTATGACTGATCTTATATTTCTGCATCATGGTGATTTAACTCAGTGTTGTGCAACCTTGGGGACGCATTTGACTGTCTGCGGACCGTAGAATACTCACTGCATCCGATAGCTGTCCCCATCTTGCCACTTTTGACTCTTAACAAGCATGGTCAGGCAAATAACTACAGTAGGTCCTTAAGAGTTTATTAGGAAGTAAAAAAAGAACGTCTTATGTGGGGACCACGTCCGTCCGCCCGCCCGCCTGTCTGTCTGTCCGTAACGTAGTATCAGCGACTAAACCGTTTGTCCCATTTTCATAAAATGAAGCCGCTGAGGTACCGAGTTTTGTAAAAATCTGGCTACGTGACAGGCGTAATTTAATTCGAGGCGTAAATTACAATTTTGTCCGTACTTCTACACGTTTCATACGATTTGAAAAACGTCCGTTAGAAGAGTTGTCTACAAAGTTTACTGAGTGAATGTGACACTGGAGAAAGCAGGAGCAATGAACGCCATAATTTACTTAGAGATTAAATTAATTCCTGTCACGTGTAGTGTCCACACACCTTTTCTGAGTTGCGTAAAATTTGGTGCAAGACATACATACATAATACCTCTAAACATGTCATTTTTGTCAAAATCGGGGCAGCGAATAGCATACTTTTGTTAGTCCGATAACCGAATGACGTTCGTGCGTGTGTCGTAACACAGTATCACATTCTGAAACTAAAGAATGTCTGCGAACCACGTCATGAAGGCCATTTTTTACATTATTGTTAAATAGCGCTAATATTTCTGTTCTAACGTCGCGAATTTCTTCATCAGCCTTCTTAATCTATTTACATATATTAAGTAGGCTGATGAAGAATGTTTCATGTTGCCCTTGTGTAGCCTATAAGGTCTCAGAACCTCTATTCCGTGTATGTTGCAACGTTGCTGTCGCAAGACCAACACTCTATTCTTATCGCCGAACACAGCATGGACGAGGCACTGCGTCGGAATGTATTTTTTTTATATATTCTCCGCCTTCCAGCTGGTCAGACCTCCTCGTTACAGGCCCATGTCTTCATGGACAGTTAAACGAGCTTTGCGTTAATGTGTTTCTTGTTCCTATCCTACCCACATCTATACAGGCTACAGCAAGTTTTATTACAGTGCAGCAGGTGGTGGGTGATTCGCGCACAACCTCGTGAATGTGACGGACATCCTAAGGCCTAATGCAGACTCGTCCCTTCAGCGGCTAAATCTAGTAAAACTTCGAGCAGTGTAGCAGATCACGTCGCTTGGCCATTAACGTTCCGTGCCCCCAGAACGGGGTCCAATTTCTTAATTCACAGCAACACTTTATGTGGAGGCCGAACACGGCTCTACTGCTTTCACGATTTAAAGGTATCCTTATTTCACTCACTTCATGCAGCTGAGTCCTTCTTGAGAAGTTAAATTGTTATCAGCTAGTCAAGAAATTCCCCGCATTTTATGGAACCCGAAGGTTCATTACCGCATTCACAAGTTCCCGCCATCTCCCCCTATCCTGAGCCAGCTAGATCCAGTCCATGGCCCCACACCCCAATTCCTGAAGATACATCTTAATATTATCCTCACATCTAAGCCTGGGTCCTCCAAATTCTCGATTTCCCTAAGGTTTCCACACAAAAAGCCTGTAATCACCTCTACTTTCCCTATATCTGCTAAATGCCTCGCCTATCTCATTTTTCTCGATTGGATCAACCGATCAATATTAGATGAGAAGTACAGATCATTAAGCTCCCCATTATGTAGTTCTCTCCATTAACCTGTCCGTATCCTTATTTAGTATTTACAAAATTATGCAACTTCGAGACACGAATTTTATAGTTTTTAGTTCCTTCTTTTTATCATTCCCGCACGTTCTTTTCAGAGTCTTCAGTATTTTCTCTGCTGAATATTACAGGCTTTCACTGATGCTCACTTCTGTTACGAACGTCAAAGCAGTACGTGCACGTAGGCTCTTCGCCTTCACGCGCACGCCATGAAGATATACTCGTATGTGGGAGTGGTGGGGCTGTAACCCCCAGGGAAAAATGCCATTGTAATTGGGTGGGCCACAGTGCTGGTCTGCTCGCTTCGAAGGAAAAAAAAAAAAAAAACCTCTTCCCCTTGCTGGGAATCAAACCACGATGCCTAGGCTGTCAGCCCATAGCCTAGTGACCACCCCTAATGAGCTAACTCATCTCCCATTCTCAATGACGATATCCCAAATGTCGACAATACAAATTACATATATACATGTTGACGTCATCCGGCTATAGAATCTCCTTTGACTTAAGTGTTCCCATACATCAATTTTACAAATTTTTATTAGAATTCCCTTCCGCTTCCTTCATTTGGAATAACTGGGACATAAGATTTAGAAACTGTCCGTTCGTGGGTTGCAGTTTACGTACCCAATCAAAGGCTTGAAGTCTTCAGCAGTCATCCTAGGATTACTCTCAAGATTTATTTCGAAGGGGATCATCCTGGGTATGAAGCGAATGCCTGATGTGCATTTCAGTGCAACAATCCTTCTGCATAGCAATTAGTTTTCATTCGGAAGTAAGACCTTCTGCAACGTATAGACGCTGAGGCCTCTAATAAGACTAAAATGTATCGGTTACATATTTGGAGGGATTAAAATTTGATATGAATAACAGATCTTAATACGGAGAGGCGTCAGAAATAATATTCGCTATACTTGCAAAACCAGTCTACCCAGCGGCTGTCATTCCACAAATCACGCCTTGAAGAGTAACAGGCCTAACTGAACATATCTGCTAACACATTTCCCCCGTCACAATGTTAAGAGATGGAAAACGACTTTCAGCTCAAAAATCGTTTCAAAACTAGCATCTAATCTATTCATTCTCTGAAAATTCCACAAGATATTACAGGCCAACACATAATATGTATCCCGCCTGAATGAAAATGCACCACGTGTGTCCCGGTAGCTGACAGACACGCCCTTCCCGCCCCTGTATGACTTTTCGGTCTGGTAGCACCAAAGGACTATTATTGGCAGCTCAAATCAACCCTTTCTACTGTATCATCATCGACACGGGTACGAGACTACGTTTTCATTAGTCCTACGACTGCAGACCCCTCGCTCCCGGTTAATGGCAGTGGATCGTGACGCCAGCCCAACGGTAACCGGTGATTTGAGACTGGGACCGAACCGACGGGTCCTGCAGCAGTACGCAGCGTTAAGGTCTCGGAGGATGGAGCAAATCGGAGAGTAACTTAGCTGATAAAGAGAGAACTGTCGGAGTTTTGCTACTTCGAGGTTATCCGATAATGCTGTTTCAACTACTATCGTCGACTAGAATCAGTGTTACTACGTACGGTAATCGGACACACCTGGAAAGGGAAAGCGACAATGCCGGCCATAACTAAAATAGGACGGAATTTTTGTATCATTAAGTTTCTACAATGACAAATTTACAAGGCACAACATTCCATAGACGCCGGAGCTGTACCGTTTGTCATTTGGTGCGTTTGGAAATGCATTACTTTCTGAGAAGATACCTTAGGAATCCGTTGGTCGGTACAGTTGAGTAGGCAGCAGGCTGGACGAACGAGGGGACCAAGGCTCGATTTCTAACACAGAAAAATAAAAAGTCTTTTCTTCAAAGCGGTCAGATGAAATCTGGGCCCATCCTTCCTCCTAATGGACGGATAACCGGGGATCTGTCTCGCACGTAATGCGCCCGCGGGTTAAAGACGACCACTCACTTCCATCTGGTGCCTGGATTAAAAAATACGCGGATCTGTGACTCCACTCTTCCATATGCCTTTATGGCACGCACAGGAACGACTTTACTTTCACCTTCAAAATTAAAAGCGTGGGCTGCGGTCAATCTATCAGAATCGAGCCCAGTCTACTGTAGTCCAGTGCAGTCAGGTCCAGTCGAAGGAACAGCAAACACAGACTCTTAGTTTCGCCCGTTTCGACTTGAATCGAGCAGAGAAATATACGTAAGGGTAAAAAAGTGAAATTCACCTTACAACAGGCCACGAAGGCCCACAGGTCGAGCAGATATACAGCTGTATTCTTTCTTTAACCTCTGCGCTGGATATAGGTGGGTGGTCAACACCGCGTCCAGGCCGCTTTACCCCCGGGAAAGATCCGGTAGCCATTGTATACGAGGTTGGGTGGGCCCCAGGACCGGCCTGGACGGGTGCGGAAAACCTCGCTCCCACCGGGATTCGATCCCCGGACCGTCCAGTCCCTACAGAGTCGCTATACCGACTGCGCTGTATACGTACAGGGTACTCTGTATTATTTAACGACGCTGGCAATAGCTAAGATTAAACAGCGTTGATGAAACATGAATGAAATACGACCATGCAGCATTGGTGAAACAATGCTGTTAGGAGACAGCGAAAAATCTTCGAGACAACCCTGTTTCAGTACCTCCTTGCCCACCACAAATCCCGCAGCGATTGTACAGGAATTCTAGGCCTTTGCAGCATCTAAGCGAGTCAAATATGATTCATTTAAAACACCGTGGCCTTGACGAGTCTGGGAGAGAAAACTTGCCGTATACAAAAGAACTGCGCTCTTCTGGGTTATTACGCAGCGACAAGTCGTAATTTCCTACCGATGTTTCGGAACAACCTATCGGTCCCATCCTCAGGGTTTAGGGAGATGGGAAAGATTCTTGTACCCTGAGGATGGGCCCGATACAATGTCCCGAAACGTCGGTAAGAAATTACCACTTCTCGCTGCTTAATAACCCAGAACAGTGCAGTTCTTAGCTACTTCGCGGCGGAAGGCTAAAATCACGCATCGCAGTCTACATAATGGGGGCCTGCGAATATTCCTGCAATTCACTTTTCTCCCCCTCTTCTTTCAAGATGTCCGGTACCGTGACATTAACATGCAGGTCTTCAGAATAAGGACATGCAGGCTTACAACTGAATCTCCTACAGATCGGCTACTGACCTAGAGTACCAATGAAGGTGGACGGCACTTAGGATGGCACAGAGCTGGAAATGAAAGAGCAGACACTATCATCGTGTGGAAAGTAGGTGGTTCTGGTAATTACAAGCCGGCACGACATTGTAGGGACATTGGTGGGGCCGTAGGCACCACAGCGCAGCCTGCATGTTCCTGTTATTATATGTTATGCCTGTGTAACTGTGTCATTCTTTGGTAATGAGTAGGTGTCCAACAGCTGTTGACAGCCATCAGCAACTTCCCCTCTTTTCTACTAATATCCCTCTCATCGTCTTTTCTTTAACTCAACCACCCCACTCTCCCTGAAGAACAAATGACAATTTGTAAACACTGGATTTCTTTCTATTGTCGACAGAAGTGAAGGAATGATATTACTCAGCATGGCACTGCTATCACAAGTAGCCGCTAGCCCACTGTAACTGCAAGCAGAGTGCATAGGGCTACTAAGTACAGACCCATTATACACCAAACTTTGCTGCATATACTGCAGTGTGTTTACAATACACAGAACAACTCAAAATTAAGACCCCACATATGAAAAACACTGATAAACAAATGTAGGCAGAGTTCTGAAGAAATCAACAAATTAAAGCAGAAACTTTAATTATCAACCAACAAATGAACTTACATAAAATTTCACATTAAAACACTTAATATCGCTCCGACATGTTTCGATCCTAAGATCATCCTCAGGGAGCTACGTTGTTCCTTGCTAAAGTCATTTTAAAAACATTCACAGAATAGTTCCTTTATATTAACAGGGTGCTGTGGCAGCATGTCGTGTTGTGTGAGTACGTTGTTGAGAATGCGCCTGGCTATGGTGTGCGTCGTGTGTTACTATCTTAGGATCGAAACATGTCGGAGCGATATTAAGTGTTTTAATGTGAAATTTTATGTAAGGGCATTTGTTGGTTGATAATTAAAGTGATTCTACGAAATGTACGGTGCAACAATAAAAATAAAGCAGAAACTGTTTCAATAATTGTGATTTTTTTCTGCAAGTACAGGAAACATAACATTGATTTAAACCGTTGGGGACTAAAACGAGTTTGCGTTATATACAAAGCTTAAATTCGTACCCCACAGAGAACACAGTGCACGTACTTCCATTACAAAAAAACTATGTGCGACTGCCATAAACGGAAATACCGGCTGTGTGTTGTAATGGAACCCACAACTACACGGCACGGCCAAATGATAGCGTTTTATTTCACAGTGTTGTTTGCACCGTGCATGTCTATCACGTTACTGCCTACAAGTGGGTCCAGCGCTATGCGCATACTTTACAGTCCAGCTATATTCCAATACGTTTTCGGCGCCTGCCACCTCATCAGTACAAACACCGCAGACCAAAATAAAAACATCGCTATTAGAAGGTGTTTATCTGGTCATGCACACACAAACAGCTCTGTGTTAAAGGGGACGCAAAATATAGCCACGTGTGCTTGACAAGATAAGGCACCTTCTAATAGCGCTGGTTTTTGGCCTGTGGTCTCCCGTGACGACGGTGGTGGCCGGCGCCGAAAACATGTCGAAATTTAGCTTGACTGAAGTATGTGCATCGTGTTGGACCAACTTGTAGACTATGACAGAGTTATATGTTACAGTTTAGGATGTGTAAAGTAACAATTACGAGATACAAATTTACAATCATGCTTTAAGAATAACCTGTCACTAATCTCCAAAACTAATACTTTCAAATCAACTGTGCAAATTACGAATACTTTTTCAAACAAAAACAAGCAAACTCCCAGAGGAGTCCTACTTTCTAATCAAGTAACAGCAAACAACAAATTGCTAACAACACTACTGAAAGCTGCCATGGTCTCTTGAACGTAGTGCCGAATCAATCGAGTGACGACTCAGAAAACCCTCAGGTCAGGACGGTATGTCTTCGAACAGAAATTCTATTCCAAGGTTTCCCAAATATGAAACACAAATGCTTGCCAATAGTTCTTGTACACTACATGATGGTGAGTCAGCTACAGTCCGTCATCCAATCCCGGCAGAATTAAGCATACGTTCAAAGGCTCTGTAGATGTGTTTGACAGTGTTAGTCCTTGGAACGGACACATGAAGGTCTCCAAAGAACGGAATTTTAACTAGGAAATCACTTAAAACAGGGAGGGATAAGAATTAAATAATCTCTGAAGAATGTTAAAAAAAAATATGTTTTAGTACAACAAGGAAGCGAAATATACATGCACTTTAAAACTTCCTTTTTTTTCTGGTACTAGAAATTCTATCTTTTCGAACTCAAAATGCCAGTTCATATAGGCAGCCTTAGTTCTTTTAATAGAAGTCTAAAAGCTGTAATCGATCATGCCTTTGTACATTGCAGGCAGACCTTCCACATATCGCCGAAATATGAACACTACAGAGCTACCCAGAACAGATCAAACGCCAGGCGACGATTATGCAGCAACATACTGTCGAAAGGAGTACGTCGCTACAGGCTTTTGGTATTCTATATTATACAGCGTTGTAGAGAATAATATCCTTAAATCTAAGTGGAACGTGATAAAAGACTGGAAGAAAATTTCACAATAATAATCTGAATACTTCATCAACAATTGCTAGCAGGATGCAAAACCAAAGAATGATAAGTAGGCAAATAGTGTAGCACGCATGGGTTTGAAAACAAGAAGGGAACCCTAAGATGATCCGCAGCATAGACGGAAGAATAAGTTTCTGGAAATAGGTCAGGGTGTGAAGAGGGTGATGGGGTGGAATGAACACAGCATTAAGACCTTTCGTTACCACACACGGTGAGGAACGTTATCAGCAGCACGCATACGCCTAGTTTCTGAATAAGGACAGTGTTTGTGAAGAATTATTGCTCTCACAGATATCACTGCCATTTCACGACACGCAGAACCCATACTCATCGCCATACGTGAAAATAAAATCAAGGTGGACATTATGCAAATTCATATGAAAAGGAAAGTAGCAAAGATTAATTGGCAGGTGCTGCTGTAGTCAGAAAACAAACAAAGAAAATCTAATGTGGCGCGACACTGCTCCTGGAATGTTGGGTTCCTTAACAGTAGCAACTTCTCACACCACGCAGAGCTGAATGTGGAGTAGAATAGAAAGTGACCATGTTACTTCCACTTTACGCAAATCTAGACATGTCAGATTAATTTAGATAATAACAAAATATGGTCAAATCTACTGAAGATTAGACTTACTGGCACCGGTCACTGTTTTGCAATCTCTTATTGATACGTAGCCGGTGGGTAAATATAAAGACACGCGGCTTGATCGCAAACCTAGAATTTCTTGCTAATCTGCATTACGAGTTTTTTTTTTTTTTTAATTTCAGCCTTCGTGATGTCGGTTCACAAATGCTTCTTTGGATAAAACGTCTTTTTGAATAAATGTGACTTTACTCACGGGTACAGACATAATGACAAACACTTCTACTCCGAGAGTATTGGGTACATCATCAACATTATCACCACCACCACCACCACCACCACCACCACCACCACCACCACCACCATCACCATCACTACCACCACCACCACCACCATAACTACCACCACCACCACCAGCATAATAAATGTACCAAGGACATACGAGATTTTAAACACAGCAACTTTCAAATGACCCCAATAGATTAGTCTGAAAACTTAATACGTGGGGACATAATTTAAGAATTTAACTGCGTAAACTTCGTTTTAGACATCATGCTGTCTTTTATCGCATATGTAACAGCGCGCTTTCATCTGTGCAAGAATATACCTGCAAGAATGACAGTAAACGCAATGTAGGTGATACATTCACATACTGGTCTTATTTAACGATGCCTATTTAACTGCATACTTTATGTAAACATGAAGTTCATTTAACAATACTAGGCCTACTTTTAAGGTTCTTTCCAAATATTTGAGGGGAAAATATGCCAAAACCACGGACTGTCTCCGGATCAAGATTCGAACCAGAGATCTCTTGGCTTCAGTGCCAATAATCACAGAAATCCGTGTGCAGTCTACAAGATACAAGGAATCAGTCGCACACAGAAATCCGTGTGCAGTCTACAAGATACAATGAATCAGTCGCTCACAAAAATCCGTGTGCAGTCTACAAGATACACGGAATCAGTCGCACACAGAAATCCGTGTGCAGTCTACAAGATACAATGAATCAGTCGCCCACAGAAATCCGTGTGCAGTCTACAAGATACAAGGAATCAGTCGCCCACAGAAATCCGTGTGCAGTCTACAAGATACAAAGAAGCAGTCGCCCACAGAAATCCGTGTGCAGTCTACAAGATACCAGGAATCAGTCGCCCACAGAAATCCGTGTGCAGTCTACAAGATACAAAGAAGCAGTCGCCCACAGAAATCCGTGTGCAGTCTACAAGATACAAGGAATCAGTCGGCCACAGAAATCCGTGTGCAGTCTACAAGATACAAAGAAGCAGTCGCCCACAGAAATCCATGTGCAGTCTACAAGATACAAGGAAAGTTAATATAACGAAATATTTACTCCCAAGGCAGTATAGGAAACAGAACATGATTATGGACCACACATTTACTGTATTTTGTGAAACAGATCGTAAAACAATTTCCTGCAAGCGTAATCCTCAATGCTCCACACATCACTGATGCCTTGTACGTGACTCTTCCACATACAACGCATTTTGTAATTGCAATAAGAAACTGTTTCTCTTAATTTAGCATTCCAAGCTGACAAGACCCTAACAGGTCTGATTTTGTTTCAGATTTAAATTTTGAATAAATACACAAGACAAGATGCGCCATTAAATAAGGGTCAGTAGGGTAGGGAAACATGGAGAAAATAGACCATATGGAAGAACTAAGCATATGGGAGGATAATACTAAAATGGATTTTCAAGTGAGAAGCAGAGAGGGCGTGGATTGAATTCATCCGACTCGGGATAGGGAAAACTTGTGGGCTCTTTTGAGCTCGGTAATGAACTTCCGTGTTCCATATTATGAAGGGAATTTCTTGTGCAGCTCAGCAAGTAATGACCTTGCAAGAGCGACTCTGCGCCATGAAGTTAGCTACGTAGAATGAAAATTGATAGCTGTCTTAGTGACCATTCCATATATCCTCCTCGGAACTCGCCAGAATATGGAGCTAGAAACATGGCTATGAGAAATTATACTGTGTTCGAGAAGGCGGAATATATGAGAAGCTACAAGAAACAGGCAAGCGACGATGTTCAGGAAAAGAAAATATGTGAAGCGGCTTGTATGTACAAACATAGTACGGCAAAAACAAGCAGAATCGGTGCCTTTTAATGTTTTACTCCTTCACATACGAAGCAGATTTGGATACAAAAATGGGTACAAAATCCACAGCTTGTTGAGTTTAAACTGCGTAACACTTCTAGACGTTCCTGAAGACGGATTATTGTTGTAAATTATTTTCGACTCCAGTACTTTGTGTGCAGGACAGACACACCGCCTACAACCTCTCACCTAGTTTGTGTTTGTGTGTGTGTGTGTGTGTGTGTGTGCAGGAAACACGCACACCTTCTTGTGTTTTGTGTGTGCAGGAAATACACGTTATTATAACGCACACCTAGCGTTTTTTATGTGCAGGCGACACGCGCAGCCTATATAATGCACATCTTTTAGTGTTCTGTGCGTAAAGGAAACACGCAAACCTTCTAGCGTTGTGTGTGCAAGAAACAGACATAGGCTAATAACGCACACCTTGTAGCGTTTCGTGAGCATATGAAACACAACACCTATATAAAGTACACCCTCCAGTGTTTGTGTGTGCAGGAACACAAAGTGCACATCTTCCTCAGTAAGTCTAAGCAAATACAAAAATTTATTATACGGCTTTAATCCAGTGTTAAGAAGCATATTTGAGTGGATCACGATAGATAAGGGACACACGTGCCTTGAGCGAGCTAAGGAATGCAGAGTTATGATTTCGTTTCCTTGTGAGTCACAGGGACTTTGGGAATATCTATAAAAATTGCGTATTAGGCCAGAACTATTTTGAGGCTTATGTAGAAGCCAGAATGAACACAGATCAAAACTGTAATGGAAGAATTCAGTCCCAGGACTTGGTTCGTGGTCACCCCGCTAAAAAGCGAATAAGAAGATTTTAAATTCCTTAGTGAATTCGATAACAAGGGCATTGTTGAATGGTGTCTCAACATCAAATATCGCGGAAACAAAAGCACTGAAGCTCTCGCTTCATGTCCCACACTTACATAAACGATATTCTTTAGGAAATCAAATTCTTCTCCTTCTTTTTTTTAACCTCGTGCATGTCAAAGAAAGTTTCGTGCCCGATACCCTCGACACTGCGTGTTCCAGTCAGGCAGACCTACAGATAGTATTCTTATGCAAACAGTGCTGCCGCCTATCGGAATTTCACAATAAAAGTGGAGAGTTTCTTTGTGTCCACACGTCATCGACCGGCAGATAGATATGTAATGAATTTATTCATGGCAAATAGGCTGGTTCGTTAGTCTAGCAATTAATATCTAGCAGTCCACATTCCAAAGATTAAACAAAGAGTTTAGTAGCATGACTTCATGCAGGAACTTCCTATGTACCGTGCTAATGCTATTTGAATATTATATTCATAGAGTGGTTCTTCGTTGTCTTACTCAGCCACTCCTCATTGTTGGTATAGTAAGCCTCAATCATTTCTTCCATATTTTCACAATAAGGACATCTTAGGAGATTCTACAACGCCTAATCTACTTATCGTGAACACGTTCTGAAAATACAAGTTCCAACAACCACTAAAATCACTGTAGTCCCTTACTGAAGCATTTTAATAATCCGCGACTGTACTGGCACAATGTTGTAACCACTGCAATAGCTACAAATCCACATACTAATGTATTATAAGAACACGCAATGTATTTTATGTACAGTCCGCACTCATATATGTACAAAATAAGAAACATACAATTCGTTTCTAGTGTATAACGACTTTCAACCAAGCATCTTGTAAATTCCTTCGCTCAGGACGAGAAAGATGAAATGTGATGTTGAATACATTAGCGGCGACCAAGAGACAGAGAAATGCCAGCCACGATACACGTCTACTACTTTACATGTTGCAGCTTGAGACAGAGCCTCGATACAAGACGTGGAGAATTACATATAAGGCCAGGACATGCCGCCAGTGAAGAGGCCGCCTTAGTGCGTTTGTTTCGTTCGGCTGCTACGTTGTAGTGACGAGGTAACAGGTTAGATAATTAAGGAATAGTGGTTTGAATCCAGGAATGGGCAAAAGATTTGTCTCTTTTTCAAAGTGTCCAGGCAGAATCAGAGGCCCTATGTATCCAGTGGATACCGAAGCCTCCTGCACCAATAGTTAAGTGAACAATACATGAAGCTGGTCACTCAACTGCCTCTAGTGATAAAGTTAGGAATGTGTGGAGCTGAAAATTCACTCACCCACGTTTCCGTGGTGTGGAGAGAAACCGTAACTTTTACCTTCTCGCACTTCAGCGTTTACCAATGCAGTTCACGGATATTGTGAGATTATGCACTGTCAACAATGCACATCGCAGCCTATGTTACAGCGCATAACATAAAATTCAGTTGCTTGTCGCTGAGCTCTGTTTTCACTTCAGCTGTCATGTTTAGGTGGATCTCTACGAAATACTGACATTAGGATACAATAATTTACATAGGATAATTTAGGTAAAGGTAATAAAGTTGTCCCTTTGCACACTGAAAAGACGTATGGGGGTGGAGGCGTAGCGCCACTCATTCTTAACCTCGGCATTAGATTATTTGAGTGGTCACCTTCACGCACCGGCTGCTTTACCTGCTGGGTAACGGGATTCGTTCCCCACTGAACAGGAGGCCAGGTGGGCTATATAGTCAGTCTGAAGATTGGGACAAGGGTCTTATGCCCCTATCGGCAATCGAGCCACGATTATCCGGCCGTGCTCTATTTGCCTGACAAAACATACTTTTGGGTTCATAAAGTTAAAGAATAACTTGACACATCTGCAATAAACAGGGCCTACATAACAGCAGACGAAAATAAGTTCGTAACAGACTAATATTTAGCCAGCCAATAAAAAAGCAAGACAGTTTCAGAACGTGACCTTAGACAACTGTCTTCTATTTTGCCCCTGGGTGTCTGTTTCTTAATTACAAAACTAACGACATGATTTAAAATTTACTAAACTTTTTGTTGGTGAATTAATTTAAGTTCCTTGTCGTTACCAATGAAGACTGCCAGTAAAATCACGTTAATGTTCTACTGAACCATAAAATAGCGAGAGAACAAAGTTGCACGGGTAAACCTGCCGCGAGGAACGCATTTCATCATATATCCGATAAGTTGTTACTGGTCTAGTCAGATTTTGCCTCACTCAGCTACACAGCGCACATGAAGAGATGCTATATACGGACAACTTGGCCTATTTCTCATCGACCCACACACTTTCAATCGAAACGTGTTAACTGCCGACCTCCTCACGGAAGGGGGCGGGGTGGCTGGACACTGAGTGTAGGTCCTCCCAGCACGCTAAGAGATCTGTATTGCTAGCCATAACACAGTTGATGCTCCACTTTATGAGTTCTTTTATTGAGATGACAGATCCACTGTGGTTATTGAACCGGATGCCAACATGCAAACACTTACGCACACGCCTGAACTGTACTTCGCTCAGAGATCCTCCAGTTATACAAATTAATTCTAAAATGACTTAAGTCGTCTTTATTGTGGTCCACTTAAGTTCTGGTGTCCGTAATGGTGTTACGTAGAACAAGTACTTACAGTACTTCAATCCGAATTAGGATAAAACTTGAAGGTAAAACCTAACCTATCCTTTCTAAAATTAATTATATACGTCAGCAATACCTTTATTTATTTACACATAAGGCTACATGTTTCGACCCATCAGTGGGTCATCTTCAGGCCTAAATAACAGACTAAGTCATTGGTGCTGTGTGCATTTAGTCTGTGACTTAGTCTGCTATGTAGGCCTGAAGATGACCCACTGATGGGTCGAAACATGTAGCCTTATGTATAGATAAATAAAGGTAGTGCTGAAGTATATAATTAATTTTATTATACATTCATTATAGCACTTTGTGATGCATTCTTTCAACTATCCTTTCTTATTACACGTGTGCAAGTAACTGCAACAAAGTTCATTTTTATATGTTCCATGTTCATGCATTAGACAATATTTACATGAAGTAACACATCAAAAAATGCACATCAATCGAATATATTTTATTTTATTATATACTGCTATTCAGCAACATGTTTCGGTCACTTGTACGTCAATCTGATCTTGGTCGCACTTGCGACCGAAAAGTCAGTGAATATTAAAATGTAATAAAATGTATTTTACCGATATATATTTGTTGGTTTGTTACGTAATGTAAACAAACAAAACTGATTTCGATACCTGAACATTCAGTGTAATAATTTTTGCAAAATAAAATTTGGCGAGTTTAGACCCGCTCATCTGTAACATATCCTGCAAAGTGTTCTTAATTACGATCTGATGTTTATTGGACCGTGCATCATTGTGATGGTTGAGGAATAAAAAACCAACTATATGTCACTTGTTACTTTTATTTTACTTCTTAGAGACTTAACATATTTCGGGCATTAATATGCCCATCTTCAGGAGTTTGAGACTATGTTGTTGAACTACCACATTGGCCGTTTCGTTCTTGATTTGATGTGTGTTGGAGTTAGGGTGCGGTTCGGCTAGGGTGGTATCCAGGCTACCGGCTGAAGCAGTGCTTCAGCCGGTAGCCTGGATACCACCCTAGCCGAACCGCACCCTAACTCCAACACACATCAAATCAAGAACGAAACGGCCA